>Ga0209517_10000153_pt1 | contig 120575 bp, 102 predicted proteins | sample PeaSoiMetSII2010_FD_187695 | JGI IMG/M metagenome (GOLD analysis project Ga0209517, IMG submission 187695) | Peat soil microbial communities from Weissenstadt, Germany - SII-2010 (SPAdes) (version 2) | ecosystem: Environmental > Terrestrial > Soil > Wetlands > Peat | place: Germany...
CAGGGCAGCCTATCCGCCTGTGCTCAGCAACCGCAATGACTGATTGCTCTGTGATGCGAATCGAGAAGAAGTCCATGATGGAAGTGCTTCACCGGGAACACGCGTTTTCCGATATGTTCGTGGCATATTTGTTGACACGGAACATCCGATACGAAGAGGATTTGGTTGACCAGCTTTTCAATTCCAGTGAAAAAAGACTAGCCCGGATTCTGCTGTTGCTGGCTCACTTCGGCAAGGACGGAAAGCCGGAAGTTGCAATTCCAAGAATCAGTCAAGAAACTCTAGCAGAGATGGTGGGCACAACTCGCGGGCGGGTCAGCTTTTTCATGAACAGGTTTAGGAAATTGGGGTTCATTGACTACCACGCTGCGGATGATTTGCAGGTTCACAGTTCACTTCTCCAAGTCGTGCTACACGACTAGCGTCCGGCTCCGATCCCACAAACAAAGCTGCCAGACAGCAATGAGCAAATCAGGCACTTGCTGGGTCTAATCCGGCGAGCGGCGCTATTTTCGTCGCAACCAGCACCTCCAACACAGTTGCCGTGCTACGAACGCTTCCTGCAATAGTGATGAGCGCTTCTGAGACGAGAGGATGTTGCTCTGCCAGCGTGTCAAGACGGTCACTGACGTTGTGGAGCTGCTGAGCTTCGTGCAGGATCGCATTCGAATGCATGGGGTACGCGGCTTTCTTTGAAAGCCTAAGGAGAGAAAACTTCAGATGGGCTGACTTAGTTCAGGGAACCTGAAAGAGGAGAAGGTGGTAACCACCTCAATTCCATTGTATCACCCGCACACCTTGGAATGTTGCAGCCCTGAGGGTACCCGTCGCCAACAAGAAGACCCGACGCACCGACCGACCCAAACGCTCCAAGCAGACTCCGCTTCCCAGCAAGCTTTAAAACACGTGCGTGTGCCAAGATGGGGCAATAGCGGAGCGGAAAGCACGAGAGCAGGACCAGAGGTAAACTAGCGTGTCATGCGCAAGCGCCTAATCACGCCGATTCCGCAGGATGCCCCCCCTTCGACGACGGCTGGCTGGACCTCGACGATGCAGCCGTGGTCGAGGTCACATCGGAAGAGAAGGATTATCCGGTGGAGTCTGCGCTGGTCGCAGGAGAAATGCGGGGCTGGCGTGCCGCCGCTTCTGGTACTCAAACCATCCGGCTAATCTTCGACGAGCCGCAAAGACTCAAACGCATCTCGCTCGTCTTCGAAGAAACCGAGACAGAGCGTACCCAAGAGTTCGTCTTGCGATGGTCTGGGGATGGCGGGCGCTCGTTTCGAGAAATTGTGCGGCAGCAATGGAATTTCAGTCCTCCTAACGCAATCCGCGAGGTCGAGGAATTTCAGGTTGCACTCTCAGCTGTCACCGTTCTTGAATTGGTCATTGTGCCCGACATCAGTCGAGGAGCGGCTCGCGCCTCGCTCACGAGTCTGCGCTTATCTTAGACCGCTGCCTGCTGCCAAATTCGTCTCAGGACTGAGCAGTTTGGTTCAGCGGAGCCATGCGTTCGAAGCCTATCCTCACACTTAACGAGCAGATGAACAGGCGAAGGCAAGCCTCTGGGGTAATGCAATATGAGCCGTATCAATAAACTGACACCCAAACTGCGCAAAGCTCCGCAACCGCCTCTCTCGCATGCTGGAGCACCTGCTGATTCAGACCGAGCCAAGAGACCACCGCTCGTCCAGCCCTCTGCTCCCGACTCGGAACTGAATCCCGGTGATCGAGTAGAGGGCTTGGGTAATTTTGGAAAGCCGACTGGAGAATTCGGAACAGTTGAGCAAACGAATGAAGACGACGCGCTTGTAAAGTGGGATGGCGATGGACGTATGAGACTGCGCCAACCTTGGCTCAAGAAGGTCAGCAACAAAGCTCATCCCCTTGCCAAGCCAGCAAGTGCGTAGTTGCCGAAGGATACTGCGCGATGCTGACTATGAAAAGAGCCGATCCTGAATCTGGTCAAGTTCCACGGGCTTCGAGCATTCCTCGTCGTCGTGAGCCACGTGGTTGATCCGAGTGCTCACGGGATAGCAGGGGCTAAGAATGCCCGCCCGTTGCCGGATACTTCCCTTCAACGTAATCCTCAACCGCATCAAGTAGCATTTTGAATTGCCGTAGGCGGAACTCAAGATAACGTTTGATGGCTTCAGGTTTGCGGTTCTGCATGTGAAGCAAGTCCAGCATCGCGGTCTCAGTATCGAAGTCCGCAAATGCGCTATCCAGCGAGTCAAGTACCCGTGTGAGATAACGCTTCTCCTCCGGGATGGCTGCAATCCGTCGCTCAGCTTCCTTCGTGCTCGCCCTTGAACAAGCGGCAGTAATGTATTCCAGATAGGAGGCGTCCAGAGACGCTGTGAGCGCATCCGCCAGTCCGGGTGTCAATTGGAAAGCGTTCACATCCTTCACCCGCACGCTCGCAACTTTGCCTTTGCTGCTCATCGTTCCCTCCGGCTCGGAATTCTACTTCCGCTCACAATCTTTGCGCCCATTTCCCCTCTGCGCGAAAGGCGATGGCGTCCGCACACAGGGAGATTATGGCATGAGTGGGAGCCTCTCCAGTTCTTAAGCGATGGTTGTCACCACGTCGCGCTCCCATGCGTTAGGCTCAGCAGTCTAGTTTTCTCTTCCCGCTGCCCCAGGGTTCAGTTCCCGAACACACCATCAATCTTCCGCATGATCCGCTCTGCCCACTGGACCGCAGCTGCGACGAGCGACTCGGTTCTCGGGCTGGAGCGGCAGTCAAACAGATCGTCTGTGGTTTTCAGGTGACGAGCCACGAGGATTCCAGCCACAATCGCCAGCACGCGCTTTCGGCCTTTGTCCATGGGGCTTGAACACCAGACATGATGAGAGTGGAACCTCACGACACATTGCCGTGAAGTTACGAACGCAAGGTTAACATATTCGCGTTTTGTTCGCCGCATGAAATGCGGACAGGAGACTCAACCGGTGCGCTCGATCCGAATCGAACAGAGAGAAGGGTACGCTCGTTCTTGGGGCGGTCACCGCGGGATCGCGGACTCGCACACGGGAGTTCTCTGGAGGGATCGATACCACGAATTTTGTCCCAATTTGTCCCAAAAAATCATTGAAAAGGGCACTTGCATTTCACCATTATTTGTGCAAAAAGAGATGGGTCAGAAATCTGGGTGTTTGGGGCTCGTTGTAAGTTCAACGCGCAGAAAGACTAAGAAAACCCCGATTTTCTCGGCAAAATTCAATGGGTCACAACTTCGATTCCCGGTAGCGCTACCAAACCTTCCTAAACTATTGCAGATCAAAGAGAACGCGCTGGTTGAGGTCCGAACATTTTATGACGACATCATCAGCACGGGGCATGCTCTTGGCGTTGCGATGCCGGTGATGGAGAGCTATGGTGAGGCCGTCCGGCGGTTTGCAGAGAGTCGCATCCCTCGGGTATAAGAGTTCATCTAACAGAGCAAAACTCTGCGGGGGATAAGTATATGCGTTTGGCCGCCGTCAGGATGGTTGTGGCAGTTTTCTTCGCTGTTCTTCCCTTTGCCAGTTCGCAAGCTGTCGACAAGCAATTTCATGACGCGCCGGACTCGGCGAAGGCGATGAAGAATCCGTTTGAAGGCCAGCCGGCCGCTGCCGACGCGGGCAAGACGATTTATGCGCGCAACTGCCTGGCTTGCCACGGCAAGACCGGACAGGGGACAGGAAACGTTCCTTCTCTCGTGGACGGCAAGCTGAAGGGCGTGACGTCGGGCGAGGTGTTCTGGTTCGTTACCAAGGGAGACACGGACAACGGGATGCCGGCCTGGGCATTTCTGCCCGACGAGAAACGCTGGCAGGTCGTGAGCTATGTCGAATCGCTGGCCGCGGGTAAGGCTGCCCCAGCCGCAAGTTCGGCTCCCGCAGCGATAGCGAGCGCGTCAACGTTGAACGACCCTCCACCGCGACCGCCGTTTATTGATTTCCGTTACGAATCGCCGGGCACCACGCACAAGATCACGGTGAATGATCTTCCTGAGCCGTACGCCACCGCTTCGGCCGAGAACGGCCCCGAGTTGGTGGCGCGGCCGGAGAACGCGTGGCCGGTGGCTCCGGCCGGGTTCAAGGTTGAACTCTATGCGGCCGGCCTCGACAATCCGCGCTGGTTGCGCACCGCTCCCAACGGCGATATTTTTCTGGCGGAAAGCGAACCGGGGCGGATTCGCGTATTTCGCGGCGTGACCAGCGACGGAAAGTCGGAGCAGATGCAGGTCTACGCGGAAGGTTTGAGGCGGCCTTATGGAATCGCATTTTATCCGCCGGGTCCGAACCCGCAGTGGGTTTACATCGGCAACACGAACGAAGTGATTCGGTTTCCGTACCACAACGGAGACATGAAGGCCAGCGGACCGTCCGAGCACATCGCTGATCTGCCCAGCGGAGGCGGACATTGGACCCGCGCGGTCGAGTTTTCTCAAGACGGCAAGAAGATGTTTGTGGCCGTGGGCTCGGCGTCGAACGTTGACGACACCGATACGCATCCGGCAGAGAAAGATCGCGCCGATATTCTGGCGTGCGACCCGGCGAACTGCGTGCTGAACGTGTATGCCTATGGCATTCGCAATGCCGGAGGCGGAATCGCGGTTAATCCGCAGACCGGCGAGTTGTGGTGCTCGGTGAACGAGCGCGACGCGCTGGGTGACAATTTGGTGCCGGATTACATCACGCACGTCGAGGAAGGCGGATTCTACGGCTGGCCGTGGTGGTATATGGGGGCGCGCCAGGATCCGCGGCATAAAGGGAAACATCCGGAGTTGAAGGACAAGGTGATTGTTCCCGACGTGCTGCTGCAGCCCCACAATGCTTCGCTGGAATTGACGTTTTACGGGGCGGACAAGTTTCCCGCGGAATACAAGGGCGATATTTTTGCTTCGGAGCACGGCTCGTGGAACAAGGCCGTGCGCGTGGGATATGAAGTGATTCGCGTGCCACTGCATCATACGGGACACGCCACCGGCGAGTATCAAGACTTCCTGACCGGCTTTGTGCTTCCCGACGGACAGGTGTGGGGACGCCCGGTGGGGATCACGGTGGCGCCGGATGGCTCGCTGCTGGTGAGCGATGATGGCTCGAACTCGATCTGGAGAGTCAGTTATGGGGGGAAGTGAGGAGCGAATTCTTACGACGGAGGCACTGACGGGAGAACAGCGAACCAATTGGCCACGGATTCCCGCGTATTGCCGCAGATTCAGTCAACAATCAGAAATCGACGATCAACAATTCTCCGCGTCTCACTGCCTCCGGGGTGAAGAGTTCTAGTGAAAGTCGTGCGAAACGGTTTCGGCTTTCGTAACAAATAGCGGCTGCACGCGTTCGGCGCGAACAGAGATGACGTTGTCCTGATTCTGCAGGATGCCTTCGATAGCGAGGAAGCGCTCGCTGGCCAGCAGCAGGCGATTCCGATGAAACAGGTCGGGCGTGATGATGGCGTTGGCCACTCCGGTTTCATCTTCCAGACTGATAAAGACAAATCCCTTGGCGGTGCCCGGACGCTGACGGGTGATGACGCAGCCTCCGATGCGAAGACGCTTGCCGCTGGGAAGATCGCGCAATTCGCTGGCGCGGCGAATGCCCATGGCGGTGAGCCATTCGCGACGGTAGGCCATGGGGTGCGGACCGACAGTCAGGCCGGTGCCGTGAAAGTCGACGACCAGGCGCTCTTCGTGGTTCATGGGCTGAAGCGGCGAGGGAGAATCGGGCTCGGGCTGTTGTTCAAGCAGTGGGCCCGAGCCGCGTATGGCGCGTTCGACCTGCCAGAGCGCGTCGCGGCGGTGGAATGAATTTCCGATTGACGATTTCCGATTGACGATTGTGGAGGCAATTTTTGGTTTTTGAGTTTTGATTGTTGATGGGCTGACGGATGGGTTTGTTTCAATCGGAAATCGAAAATCGGCAATCGGAAATTTGCCGATAGCATTCAGCGCTCCGATTTCCGCCAGCGTGGTGAGTTCGTCTTTGCGCAGGTCGGGGACGCGGCGGGTGAGATCGTGAATAGAGACGAAGGGTGCGCGCATGCGTTCGCAGACCAGCGCTTGAGCGGCTTCTTCCCGCAGGCCGCGGACGTAGCGCAGGCCCATGCGGAGGGCGACGGAATTTGCGATTTCCGATTGCCGATTTCTGATTGTTGATTGTTGATTGTTGATTGCTGATTGAGTATTGAATGGAGATTGCGGGGTTTCAATTGGCAATCGCAAATCGGAAATCGACAATCCCCTGGCCACTGGCCCCTGCCCCCTGGCCACTGCTTCCAGCGTGCAGTTCCACTCCGACTTCATCACATCTACCGGCAGCACTTTCAATCCATGGCGCTGCGCGTCTTTGACGATGGTTGCGGGAGAATAAAATCCCATGGGCTGGTTGTTGAGCAGTGCGGCGGTGAACGCGGCCAGGTAATGGCACTTCAAATAGGCGCTGGCATAAGCGATCAGCGCGAAGCTGGCGGCGTGCGACTCGGGGAATCCGTAGAGCGCAAAAGAAGTGATGGAAAGAATAATTTCTTCCTGCGCTTTCGGCGGGATCTTATTTTGCGTCATGCCGGCGCGCAATTTGGTTTCGATCTCCTTCATGCGCGCCTGCGATCGTTTGAAGCCCATGGCGCGGCGCAGTTCTTCGGCTTCGCCACCGGTGAAGTTCGCCGCGATCATAGCCAGCCGCAGAAGTTGTTCCTGAAAGAGCGGGACGCCGAGCGTGCGCTTGAGCACGGGTTCGAGCGAAGGATGCGGATAGGTGATGCCTTCGCGCCCCTGGCGGCGCTGCAAAAACGGATTCACCATCTGGCCGACGATCGGCCCGGGGCGGATGATCGCGACCTGCACCACGATGTCGTAAAAGCGCTGCGGGCGCAGCCGGGGCAGGCACGACATCTGTGCGCGGCTTTCCACCTGGAACATGCCCACGGTGTCAGCCTGCTGCAGCGCGGAATACACCGGCGCATCGTTCTGCGGAAGATGCGCCAGATCGACTTCTTCGCGATAGTGGTCACGAATGAGTTCGATCGAATCTTTGAGAACGGCCATCATGCCCAAACCGAGCAGATCAACTTTGATAATGCCCATGTCGGCGCAGTCTTCTTTGTCCCACTGCACGACGACGCGGCCGGGCATGGAGGCAGGTTCGAGCGGCACGACGGAATCGAGTTGTCCCTGGCAGATGACCATGCCGCCGGAATGCTGGCCGAGATGGCGCGGCATGTCCTGCACCGCGAGGCAGAGTTCGTGGTATTTGCGCAGGCGGGGATGGCTGAGGTCGAGTCCGGCGTCGCGGAAGCGGCGATCGAGCGCATCGTTTTCGTCGCGAAATTCCCAGGTAGCAACGGCGGCGGAAATTTTGTTGAGCGTTTCCGGATCGAATCCCAGCGCCTTGCCCATCTCGCGCGCGGCCATGCGGTTGCGATAGGTGATGACGTTGGCGGTCATGGCCGCGCCGCGCTCGCCGTAGCGCTTGTAGACATACTGAATGACTTTTTCACGCTCGTCACCGCTGGGCAGGTCGAGATCAATGTCGGGCCACTCGCCACGTTCTTCGGAAAGGAAACGCTCGAAGAGAAGTTCCATGCTGACGGCGTCAACCGCGGTGATGCCGAGCGAGTAGCAGACGGCGCTGTTGGCGGCCGATCCGCGCCCTTGGGCAAGAATGTTCTGCTCGCGGCAGTAGCGGACCAGGTCCCAGACGATCAGGAAATATCCCGCGAGCTTGAGTTTCTCGATGAGCTTTAATTCCTTTTCAATTTGAAGACGGGCGCGGGTTTGCAGGTCGGGCGAAGCGCGGCCATAGCGCTGACGGAACCCTTCCCAGGCGCGCGCGCGCAGGAAGGAATTCATGGTCTCCCCTTCGGGCACGGGATAGCGGGGAAATTCATAGCCGAGATCGTTGAGCGTGAATTCGAGGCGCGCGGAAAGTTCGAGCGTGTTGGCGAGAGCTTCGGGCAGGTCAGCGAAAAGTTGTTGCATGTCCTGCGGGCTCTTCAGATAGCGCTCGGAGTTGCGTGCGAGCATGTGCCCGGCAGTGGCGAGGGTGCGATGATGGCGGATGGCGGTGAAGGCGTCGCACAGTTCGCGGCCTCTTTCCGTGGCGTAACAGACACCGTTAGTGGCCAGCAGAGGAAGATTAAGCGAGCGGGCGATGACGATGGCAGCGCGGTTGCAGGCTTCTTCTTCGCGCTGGAAATGGCGCTGCAGTTCGACGTAGACGTTGCCGGGACCGAAGATTCCGATCAGCTGATCAATTCGCCTCCGGGCTTCTTCCATTCCTCCCTGTTGCAAGGCTGTGGCCAGCGGTCCTTCCGCTCCGCCGGTGAGGCAGATGAGGCCCTCGGCGTGCTCTTCGAGTTCTTCCGGGAGGACCGCGCCTTCGCCTTTTTTCGTGCGCAACTTCATTTTGGTGATCAGGCGGCAAAGATTTTGGTAGCCGGCGCGGGAGGCAACGAGGAGAGGAAGCCGGAAGGGATTTCCGATTGGCGATTTTCGATTGCCGATTTTGCAGGAAATTGTTGATGGTTGATTGTTGATTGTTGATTGAACGGCGGTTGAACGAGTGTGTTCAATCGGCAATCGGCAATCGGAAATCGAAATCTTAGCCTTGTGCTGAGTAAGGAACTCACAAGTAATTTCCGCGCCGATATGCGCCTTGAGTCCAATTTTCTTTGCTGCCAGGTGAAAGCGCGGCGCGCCATAAACGCCGTCGGTGTCGACCAGCGCCATGGCGGGCATGCCGAGTTGGACGCAGGTGGAGACCAACTCCTCGGGCAGGGAAGCGCCTTCGAGAAAACTGAAAGCGGAGCGGGCGTGAAGCTCGATGTACATCAGTAATCAGCCACGGATTTGCGCGGATTTCCACAGATCAAGTCTTGTTTTTAGATCCGTGTTGATCCGTGAGAATCTGTGGCAAATCTTTTTCAGTCATACGTTCCTTCCACGAACCATCCCCCTCCGAGCAGATCGTGCACCAGTCGATAAAGGGCGACTGTCTCGCCGTTTTGTAAAGCATTGTTTTGCAAAGCGACGTCCCATTCGTTGCGTGACCAGGCTTCACGCTCCCACCAGTCGCCGGAAAAGCGCCATGGGCCCGCCTTCCAGAGCACATGACCCTGTATTTCTTTTTTCTTCGGGCAGACCAGGCGCGCAGGCTGGCCGTTCTCCAGAATCACGTTGGCGCGAAGCGGAGGCCGGAATCGACGCAGAGCAGTGACGGCGGATTGTTCTTCTGCGGCATGAGTTTCTTCATGCTCCTTTTTCTTTGTGGTCTCAGCCACGAAACGTTGCATGCGGAATCCCTCAGGACGGTGGGTGTCGAGCAATTCCAGCGCTCCGACTTTGTTTCCGCCGACTATGCCGGTGATGCGGGCGAGAGTAAGTTCCAGTTTTTCCGGCTCCGGCGACGGCGGAAGGAAGAGCCCGCCCTGGGCCGAGCGCAGCCGCGACGGTTCGGCGGCCAGATGAATCTTCACGATGGGCGCACCCGGAGGATGCGCGTTCAAATCCAGTTGTAGCAGCTTGAGGAAAATCTTGGCGTCGAGCATGGGGAGAGGCAGGTGGAGGGTGCGGGCAAAGCAAATTTTCGATTGCCGATTTTCGATTGCCGATTGCAAAAAAACTTGCTGATGGTTGATGGCTGATGGTTGATTGAATCCCGGCGCCTTTTCGAGTTCGAGCGTGAGACGCAATTCCTGCGTGGCCAGGGCGCGCGTAGCCAGGCGCGCGCAGAGTTGCTCGAGCAGGCGATTCAGCAGGAAAGCCAGCGGTTCGAGCAGGACGATGGGGTACTCCAATTCGATGGCTTCTTCAAACGCCAGCGGCACTTCCACGGGAACCAGCGTGCGCGAAGCGGCGCCGCGTGCCAACTGCTGCAGGCGCAAACCTTCTTGCCCGAGACGTTCGCTAAGCGCAATTTCCGGCAGCGCGGCCAGAGCACGCAGGTTGCGAATGCCCCAGCGGTCGAGGGTTTCGAGCAGGCGATCGGCTTCCTTTTTCTGATCTCCCTCCAGTCGCTCGGCAAATAAAACTTCTACTGGCAGAGTGCCCAACCACTCGACTTCTTTGCCTGCGGGAATCACGGTGACGCCGGAAATGCCTCGGGCAGCAAGCAGGGCGGCATCGGGATTGGATGCTGTGGCAACATTGACAGCGAGTCCGAGCGCGGCAGCGCGATTGGAGATAGCGCGGGAAATTTCGGGAAGCGATCCGAACAGAGACTCCAGGCCTGTGAGATCGAGTAGTACCGTGTCGCAGGCCGTGTCTTCCACACATGGCGAGAACGACTGAGCGCAATCGAGCAGTGCGGCGTGTGTCGCGGATTCCTGCAGCGGCAAGCGCGGGCGCAATGCCAGTTCTGCACACAGTTCGGCTTGCGGCTTGGTCATGCCGGGCGCGATACCCATGCGGCTGGCTTTTTCATTGACCGCGCGAATTGTTTCCAGAGGAGGCCTGCCTTCAACCATGGCGACAGGGTGCGACTGCAGTTCCGGTTCGGCACGCAGTGCGGCCGCCACAGGAAAATTCGACACGTAGATGCAAGCAAACGGCATGAATCATTGAGTAATTGGGTAATTTGGTAATTGAGTGATTTGTCTCATCTCCTTCATCCCGCCCAGGCGGTTTTGGTGGCGAACGTTACCGAGCGCGCAGGTTTGCGTTCTATACGCGAACGAATGAGTTCCGCCGTAATATCGAGTCCGGTCAGCAAGTGCGCATGTGCAGGATGTGGGGAATCCAATACGGTTTGCCCAGTTTGACCAACTTTTTTACGCCCCTTTGGGGCTTCAACATCCCCGGCAGCAAACCCACAGCTGGAGTTCACCCTGAGCGCAGCCGAAGGGCCGTGGGCTGCATTCTTTCGCCGCTTCGCGGCTGATCCATCCGCTGGCAGCATTGGATTGCCTGATCCCAACTGCAGCAGCAGGGAAGAACAGCTTCCGGCGATAGCTTGCGGTTCGATGGCCAGCAGAATCGTGGGTGTGTGCTCGATGACGCGGCGAAAGCGGAACCACGTGGTCAGCGGAATGCGGCGGGCTGCCTGCGGCGGCAGATCGCCGAGATCGAGGGCAATCAGCCCAAAACCTCCGCTTTCGAGCAGGAGATCGGTAGCGAGCAGGACTTGCTCGAGGCGCTGCTCTGACGGATGTTTTGTGTCTCGTGGTCCAAATCGATCTTCAGAACTCTGATTTACTGAAAAAAACTTTTTCTCCGTGTCGAAGCCTGCCCCTTCGGCAGGCTCAGGGCAAGCTCTGAGCGGAGTCGAAGGGCGCCTCCATGGTGAGTCTTCTCCGCAGCGCACCCACAACAGCCGGTCCAATTCCACACCGGCGGCGGCGGCGGAGTGGGGATCGAGCGTGTCGCTGGCGTCCACTACAGCGCAGAATTCTCCGCGGCGGGTGGCGGCAGCCAGCGCGGCCAGGAGCACGGTGGTGCATCCCGAAGACGCAGGTCCGCAGATTTCGGTGAGGCAACCGCGGGGCAGGCCGCCGGTCAGGGCGTCGAGGGCGGAGATACCGCTAGAAACCATCATCGGCATCGGGCGAGTTTCGAGCCGCGAAGCCGGCACTACAGAATTTTCGATTTTGGATTGCCGATTGCTGATTGTTGATTGACCAAAGCGGGCTATGGGAAAAGATTTTTGTATTCCGGCAAGCTCTCGATGATGGACACTAGAGCGCGAGCGCACCTCCGGAACGATTTCTTCGTCAAAGACAAAAGAGCGGCCCGTGACCGCCGAAGTGGAAACCACTGCGGAAGACATAAATTCCTCGGAAAATTTCAGGGAACACCGGGGCTGGAGCCGCGGAGGCGATCGGCGCAGTTTCGCTTTTTATTCGCCTATAAGAATTCTGCTCCGGGAGGCAGGATTTGTCAAGTCCAAGAAGATGAAAAAGCTTTAACGCAAAGACCGCGAAGAAAATCCGAGCAGGTCGGCCGCTTCCAGACTCTACTTGGGAACTTCGAAGCGATAGCCGATGCCGCGCAGGGTTTTGAGGTACCGGGGATGGCGGGGGTCGGGTTCGATCTTCTCGCGCAGGCGGCGGATGTAGACGTCAATCGAGCGCGGGGTCACGAAGGGAGTTTCTTTCCACACGGCGTCCAGCAATTGGTCGCGGGTCAGGACCCGGCCCCGGTGCGTGGCCAGATACTCGAGCAGACGGAATTCGCGTACGGTGGTGAGCACATTGCGGCCCTCCACCTGCACGGTCATGGAGGAGACGTTGATTTCGAGGTCGCCGAGGCGGAGTACCTCGGCGATTGCAGGAGTCTGGGCCAATCCCCGCAGCACGCTGCGCACGCGGGCCACCAGTTCGCGCGGGCTGAAAGGCTTGGTAATGTAGTCGTCTCCGCCCAGTTCCAACCCCTTGATGCGGTCAGCCTCACCGGTTTTGGCGGTGAGGAAAATGATGGGTGTCGCCGAAAGAGCCGGCGTTTGCCGGATGTGGCGGCAGAGTTCGAAGCCGTCGGTGCCGGGCATCATGATATCCAGAAGGAAGAGCGCCGGCAGCTCGCGCGCAGCTTCGCCGAGCACAGAACCGCTACTAACGAAGCTTTGCACCTCGAAGCCCGCCGCCCTCAGGTTGTGCGAGATCAGGCGGGCTATGTCTTCCTCGTCTTCCACGACGAAGATAAGCGGCCGCAGCGCTGCAATGCGGTCGGTGCTTGCAGTTTCCGCGTAGGATTGGGCAGGCAGGTGCATCCTTAAGCTTGCGGCTGACCCGAGGTCCACGGCCATTCGGGATCGAGAGTGCCGCTCAACCTTATTAGGAGAATGTTGCGTGAATGTTTCCTGCTTGTTAATGAACGATGAATTTGTGGAGACCCAGTTCGTCGCCAGGGGCCCGTAGTCAGTAAGAAGAGAAATCCGGTTCCAGTTGACACGGAAGGTTGATGAGATCGCCCGCTTGAGAATCTCCTAGATCCCGACGCCCGAGGACGGGCTACGCGGACCTGACAACTAGCCCCTGGCCACTGGGAACTGCTCCTACGGCGTGCCCCTTTTCTTGGGCGCGTGGCGCAGGCTGCGGCCCTCGATCAGGCTGTAAAGATCTTCGGCGAGGTTGGTGGTGTGATCGCCAGCGCGCTCCAGAGCCTGCGCCATGAGCAGGACTTCGAAGCCCGACGGATCGCTACGTGACATGCTTTCGGCGAGATATTTCTGGAACAGGGCATGGCAGACGCGGTCGATATCCTTATCCATCTGCAGTACCTTGCGGGCGCACTCGAGATCGAGGGTGGAAAAGCCGCGGTGGATGAGGTCGAGCATATCGCGCAGGACCGAAGACATCTCGACGAGCTGGCGAATGTCAGAAGTCGCCATCTTGGTGGTCCGGGCTTGTACCCGCAGAGCTACGCTCATGACCAGATCTCCAATGCGCTCCAGGTCGGTGGTCGATTTCAGGCTGGAGAGCAGCTGCCGGGCGCGGGCTTCGTTCACGCGCGTGATGGCCGCGGGCAGGAGCTCGTCAATTTGACGCTCGATCAGGTCGAGTTCTTTCTCACAATCCTTGATCGCCAGAAACGCCATGCGGGAGGAGTTGGTCAGCAGGTCGGGGACGTTGGCTGCCGCGTCGCGGGCAATGAGGCAGGCTTTAAGCGCCAGACTGACCAGGTCGTCGGAGCCACCCGAGTACGACTCGGCCGAAATTGTTGTGGATCCGTTGCTGGAACGGCGCGCGGCACCTGTTTCCGCCTTGCGAGACTCGGGGCTGCCGGATTTTCGCACTCGATTGGGCATCTCTCGGAAGGGCGAGACGTCAACAAGCAGTGTAGCCCCAAAATGTAAAAGGACGGTTACAACATTGCCTGGGGCGGTGCCCTGCCGATAACATGGATCAATCGTAGCTTGACCAGTCGCATCAAGACAGGGTGATTCGTGAACCTGGCTGACTATCTGCGCCGCTTGTTTGCCTATGATGAGTGGGCCAACCGGGAAGTTCTCAGCGCGATCCGAGCCGCTGGCGGGGCGAACGAGCGGTCGCTCGAGCTCATGGCCCACATTCTTTCGGCCGAGCGGCTTTGGCTGGAGCGGCTGAAGCAGCAGCCCCCGGGTTCTCCGGTGTGGCCGAAGTCCGATCTCGAGCAATGTGAGGCGCAAGCGGCCGAACTGGTTCGGCTGTGGCGCGATTATCTGGACCTGATCACCGCCGGCGATGTTCACCAGTCGGTTTCGTACAAGAACAGCAAGGGTAAGGCGTGGACGAGCACGATTGAGGACATTCTGACGCACGTTGTGATGCACTCGGCCTATCATCGCGGGCAAATCGCCAGCCACATGCGCGCCAGCGGACAGACTCCCGCCTATACCGACTTCATTCATGGAGTACGCCAGGGGTTGGTCAAGTAAGAGCTGAGAGGCTACGGAAAAGACGGGATTTTGAGTGGTCAGTGCTTTATCCGTGCGAAGAGCGAAAGGGGACCGCGATGGAGGGTCGAGCTTATCAGATATTCACCGCTATTCAGATCCTGGCGGCATGTGCCCTCGTCTGGGGCCTTGCTACCTGGCCCAGCCCATGGAACGTGCAGCGCTACATTGGGACTGCACTCGTGGTAGTGGGAATCAGCTGCATTGTGATGGCACGCTATCAACTCGGGAAATCGTTTTCGATAACCGCGCAAGCCCGTCAACTGGTCACCAGCGGAATTTACTCGAAGATTCGCAATCCGATTTATGTGTTCGGCGCGGTGATGATCACGGGGGTAATCCTGGTTGTGCAGAAACCTGCCCTGTGGATCGTCCTTTTTATTGTGGTGATTGGGCAAACTCTTCGCGCGCGGCGCGAAGCCCGTGTGCTGGAAGCGGCTTTCGGTGACGCCTACCGGGAATACCGCCGCAAGACGTGGTTCTAGGGTGCTGCTCACGCGCGGCTATGGCACCGGGTGTGGTCATGCCTTACCCTTTGCCGTCGCCCACTGCGAAGACGTAATATCTCAGCGATGAAAAAACTGGCTCTGCTCTTGCTTCCGGTGCTGTGTGCTGCTTTTCTGCTAGCTGCCGACCAACCAAAAATTCCGCCCATGCCGATCGCCGTTTCCGGCAACGCGGTGGCTGCGCTCCGGGGTGGCCTCGACGTCTATTCGCTGATGGGCATCGGCACCAAGAAGACCTGGGACGACATCACCAACAAGGTTTACGTCTTTCATATCGCAGGGGCGAAATGGGCTGAGGAGCGTCCGGTGCCGGGAGTGGCCGGCCGTCTGGGCGCTTCCGCCGTCGGCGCCAGGGGACAGATATTCCTCTTTGGAGGATTTGTCGTGGATGGGCAGGGGAACGAGATGACCGTTCCCGACGTGAACTCCTACGTTCCCGGGGACAAGCGCTGGTACCGCGGCGCCGACATCCCCGTGCCCGTGGACAGCGCCGTGATTGGGGTGAATCAGAACCGCTACATCTATCTGGTCGGTGGACGCTCGAAAAACGGGCCGGTCAACAACGTCCAGGTCTACGACGCCGAGAAAAATACCTGGAGCGAGGCCACACCGTTTCCCGGGACGCCGGTGTTCGGTCACGCCGGAGGTCTGGCTGACGATGCCATCGTCTACCTGGATGGCGCCAAGAAAAACCCGGCGAGCGTGCCTCCCTACGTGACTTCGGACGAGTGCTGGCTGGGCAAGATCGATCACAAAGATCCGAACAAGATCACGTGGAGCAAACTGCCGCCGCATCCGGGCCCGGCGCGCTTCGGCATTGTAGCCGGAGTAGAGAAGAACCGCATTCTGTTCACCGGCGGCTCTGCCAGCTTCCACAACTACAAGGGGATGGACTCCGACGGTAAGCCGGTCGAGCTTGCTACTGTGACTTTCGAGTACGATGTGCACGGCAACCGCTGGGAGACGATCGAAGAGAGTACGTTTGATCCGCGCAGCGATACCCACGGAATTGTCTCCACTCCGATTGGGTCGATGATGGTTGGCGGATTGGTCACGAATACGGCCGTATCAGCGCGGGTCGCGATCGTACCGAAGAAATAAGAACGCTGCGAATGCCTGTCCAGATCGGAATTTTTCCCGAAAGGGGAGTGCGTGCGCCTCTCACTCAAGAAAAAGTACCTTCGTCATCTCGCTCGATGCGGCCCGCCGGTTTAGCATGACCTTGTTTCTAGAAAGCGGACATCACTCATAACCTCCTGAGGACACGGCGGGTGGGCGCCTCCAACCACCCGCCGTTTTTCTGTTTTTTCTGGCAGAGACCGTGAACCTGGGGTAAAATCCCTTCATCGTTGTTGGTTTCCCAGGAAACCTGAAGTTTCATCCGAGCGGCATGGCTGAAGCCGTGCCCTTAGGGAACGCCATGTTCATGCCTCGCTAATTCGCCCGTCTTACCCGCCCCACGCGGGTTCTCTGACTCATCTTGCGTTTCTGAATGCATCGCTCATCGCACGTGTTTGCGGGCGAGGTTGCGGAAAGCTCAGGTTCTTATGGACGCGATTTCTACTTCTGCGGGGCGGGACGCCGGCGGGCGGTCGCGCTCGCTATGGGCCTCGCTGGTCGAGGCGGTTCGCGGCTCGCATCAGGACTACACGGCCGGAAGCCTCAACCGGGCCATCTTACTGCTTGCCGTGCCCATGGTCCTGGAGATGGTGCTGGAGTCGCTGTTTGCCGTGGTCGACGTGTTCTGGGTGGGGCGGCTCGGGGCCAACGCCGTGGCTACGGTGGGCCTGACCGAATCGATGCTCAGCCTGGTGTTCGCCGTAGGCATGGGACTTAGTTTGTCTACCACGGCTATGGTTGCACGCCGTATCGGCGAAAAGGACCCGGAGGGCGCGGCCGACGCCGCGGTGCAGGCCATTGCCCTGGGACTGATCGTCTCGGTCGCGGTTGGACTACCCTGCCTGCTGTTCGCTCCCCGGCTTTTGCAGTGGATGGGAGCGAGCCCGGAGATTGTCTCAGTGGGCAGCGGCTACGCCCGAATCTGCCTGGGGGGAAGCTGCGTGGTGCTGCTGCTGTTTCTGAACAACGCCATTTTCCGCGGAGCGGGCGATGCCGCCATCGCCATGCGCCTGCTCTGGGTGTCGAACATCATCAACCTGATCCTCGATCCCTGCCTGATCTTTGGCTGGGGGCCGTTCCCAAAGCTGGGCGTGACCGGCGCCGCGCTGGCCACCTTCACCGGGCGCAGCATCGGGGTGATCTACCAGTTCTACCGGCTGCTGAAAGGGACCGAGAGGATTCGCATCCTCAGGCGGCAGATTCATGTGCATCTCGAAGTGCTGCTGCGGCTAGTGCGGGTCTCGCTCACCGGCATTTTGCAGTTTGCCATCGCGCACACCAGTTGGATTGGCCTGGTGCGCATTGTGAGTGTCTTCGGCGCAGCGGCGCTCGCCGGTTACACGATCGCGATTCGGATCGTCATCTTCGTGATACTCCCTTCGTGGGGCCTGAGCAACGCCGCGGCCACGCTGGTGGGGCAGAACCTGGGCGCGGGCAAGCCCGAGCGCGCCGAAACTGCCGTGTGGCGCACCGGTTTCTACAACGTAATCTTTCTGGGAGCCGTGGGAGTGTTCTTCATCCTGTTCTCCACGCCGGTCGTGCGCCTGTTCACGCACGATCCCGCAGTGGTGCCGATGGCTGCGGCCTGCCTGCGCATCGTCAGCTATGGGAATCTGGGATACGCCTACTTCATGGTCATGATGCAGGCTTTCAACGGGGCAGGCGACACCGTCACGCCCACGATTGTGAACTTCTTCGGCTTCTGGCTGTTCGAGATTCCGCTGGCGTATGGATTGGCGATGCCGCTGCACATGCGGTCCAACGGGGTCTTCTTCTCGATTGCCATCGCGGAGTCTTCCATGGCGGTCGCGAGCGCGATCCTGTTCAAGCAGGGACGCTGGAAGAAAAGGAAGATTTGAAACGATTTTTGTGACAACAAGACTTGGGGCGGGAGGAACGGTATCGAACCGTCATCTCCGGGATGGAGCCCCGGCGCATTGCCGAAGTTATGCTACTCCCGCGTACGAATTGTTGGATGCCGATCCACCAAGTTATTGCATGGTGCTACTTCTGTCAATATGGACTGGCAGCGATCTGACCGGCTGAGAGGCAAGGGGTTCAACATGGTCCGCCGAGGCTCAATGCCCGTCATTCATCTGGCCCGGGCCAATACCAGGGTTACGTCGTCCGGCTGTTCCTTGTCGCCGATCCAGTCGTCCACCGCCATGGTCACGATCTGGCTGATCTGCGACAGGGGCAGATTGCGGTTGTCGCTGACGAGATCAATCAGACGTTGCTCGCCGAACTCTCCGAAGTCGTTCTCCGGTTCTGTGACCCCGTCGCTGTAGGCCACAAGAACTTCCCCGGGGTGCATCTCAACCGCGCCTTCCTGATAGCTTATGCGGTCGAACAGGCCCACGACCGTGCCGCCGGTCTCCAGTCTGCGAATTCCGCCGTCTTTCCCGATCAGAATGGGGGGCAGATGCCCGCCGTTGCTGTAGGTTAGCCGGTGTGCGCGACCGTCGTAAATGCCCAAGAACAGGGTGGCATATTTTTCCGGCGGCGTGCTCTCGTACAGCTGATGGTTGAGCAGGGCGAGCAGGGCTCCGGGAGAAACTTCCACACCTTCGGGCCAAGCCGCCAGTACTCTACCTGCTCCGGCGACCGCGCCCACGGCTACCGGCTCCCGCATCTGCGGCAAATTCTCCATGCTATAGGCGCGTACCGCGGAGTGGATGGTGGCCATCAACAGCGCCGCCGAAATGCCTTTCCCGCTGATGTCGCCCACGGCGAGGATCAGCTTGTGCGAGCTGGCGGTGACGAAGTCGTAGTAATCTCCGCTGACCGTGCGCGCGGGGCGGCAGAAGCCGTGCACCTCGAGGGATTCGAGTTCCGAGACCTGGCGCGGGAACAACTGCGCCTGCACTTCCTGCGCGATCGCCAACTCGTTTTCCATCCGCTGCTTTTCCTTCTGCTCCTGGATCAGCTTCTCGATGGAAGCGGTCATGGTGTTGAACGAAATGGCCAGCTCGGCCAATTGGTCGTGCGACTTTACCGGAATGCGATGGCTGAAGTCGCCGCGATCAATATGTTTGGTCGCCTCATGCAGCTGCGCCACCGCACCGGTGACCGTGCGCGTCATGCGGGTGCCGATGATCAGCGCGATCAGCTCGATGATGGCGAAGATAATCGCGATGCCAAGCAGAATGTATTCCACGCCCTGCACGAATTCTCCCAGAGCGGCGAAAAGATGCCCGTAGAGAACAGAAGGGCGGGTGCGTACATGGATGAGTGCTCCGCGCTCCTCGTTCCCTGTCGCCCAGTCAAGCACGGAAAGCGGAGTGCCGAACTGGATCTGCGAATCGAATCGGCCCACCGGTGCGGGCAGAGCCCCCACGGTGAAAATGGGCCGGAACTCCTGCTGACCGACTCGGACGGTTGTGTCTTGCTTGCCTGTGCTGATGGTGATTTGGTCAACCTTCTGCGATGAATTGCGGGAGGGCGAGGAGCCAGGTTCGGCGCTCTGCTGGGTGTCTTGGCTTGTCGGCGAACCCGGGGACGTTTCATTCCCCACGGCGGCAGGCGTCGAAAGCGTGATCTCGCCCAGACCGGCAGCGACATTTCCTACCAATTCCTTATCAAACGGTTCGCTGGTTACGACCGTCAGATTGGCGGACCCCACCGACAGCGAGGAGCCGGTGCGCAAATGCAGTTGGTGGTCGCGCCCCCGGACGATACTGCGAAACGCGCCTTTCATGAAACCGGGAGCAGTCAGCGCCGCTCCCTTCAACTCGCTGCACAGCGGAAGGGGCTTGTCCCCGTACCAGGCACAGACCTGTCGCCGCCCCCAGGCGGGATCGCGTTTCCTCAACCCGGCCAGCGATTCAGCAGTCGGAGTTTCTCCGCGCTCCAGGCGTGCCGCAAGTTCATTGCTGACCGCAGCGTTTACCGCCTCCAAGGTTCTCAACTGAGCGTGAATCTCGGAAGTGACCACAAAAACTGCAAACTGACCGGCCAGCCCGTAAAGCGTGATGAGCGCCATCGCGACCAGCAGGACGGCGGGGATTACGCCGATGAACACATAGGTGACGATCAGACGGTTGCGCAAACGCCACAGGATCCTGCGCTTGATCCAGCGGAAGGCGAGGATGACAAACAAAACGACGGCCAGGAACGTGAGGAAGCCGACCCAACCGCCCAAATGCTCGCCCCAGGACGCGGCGAACAATCCCAGCAGCTTTTGCAAACCGAACAGGACTGCGGCCATGCCCGTCAGGTAGCAGGCCAGCCGCGCCATGCGGCCTTCCGGCCACAATTCGGCCGCCATCAACCGGCGCCGCAATTCTGGATAGGACCATTCCATGTTCATTCAACGCTGGGCAGAGGCCTAGGATTATACGGCGATAGAGGATCAATCTCACCACCGAAAGGCCGCGAAACTTGCGTGCCGGACGGACCGGGAGCTTTGCGTTCCGCCGCTTCAAATCTCCGGATAGAGATCGAAGAACGCTTCCAGGCTCGTGCGCAACTGCTTTTCAATATCTTCTTTGCTGCCTTCGAGGATGTGCATGGTGACGTGGGCTTCCCGGCCGTTGGTGAGTTTCACCGGAGCCAGGCCCACCTCAGCTATGTCCTCGGACGGCAACAACCGCATGCCGTAAACCAGAGTCAGATTCGCCATACAGGAATTCTAAGTCTTTCTTTGCGACCTTGGCGAAATCCTTTGCGACCTTTGCGGTCCAAGATTTTTCGATACTTCTCGTTTAGAATTCCATCGTGCCTAAGAGTCCAGGTTTCATCCTTGGCGTTTCTGTAGTCGCGCTCGCGGCCGTTCTGCCCTTGTCAGCGCAGGAGCAGCAACCGGCCAACCCGCCCTCCACTCAGCCGCAGGTGCAGGTCCACATGCTGAATGTCTGCACGCCTTCGGCTGATGAACAGAAAGAAATCGCCGCGGCGCTCGCCCGCATCCCCAAGCAGCCGCTATTCAGTGCCGATTTCGAGGTCTCTCGCGGCCGCTCGACGCTGACCGACATGCCGAACTTCCTGCAGCCCGGACAGAATGGCCACGTTGCCGGCGAACCCTCGGTCGCGAGTTACGTTCGGATTCGCCGCGAGTTCTCGGTGCAGGCGCTGTTTTCCAGCGTGCAGTACTCTTTCAGTAACGACGGGCAGAACATGATCGAGACGCTGGTGCTGCATGTGCGCGATCCCAAGGAACTGATCGAGGTTTCGCTCGAGGATAGTGCGTCCTCGGTCACGACGGCTGAGGCGATGCTCGCCGCCAACACGCCTGCCAGCCGAGTCCGGCTGGAACGCTTCGGCAAGTCCTCAGTAGCGCTGGCGCGCTGCTTGGCCGCCGAGGGCGGCCCGGCGCCGGATCAGAGTGCGTATGAGCCCCTGTTCCGCGGCGCGTCAGAGGTGCTCGCGAACTATCGCGTGCTGCTGGGAGTGCGAAAAACCGTGCCGGAAGAGTTGGCGAAAATCAGCGGAGCCAAGCCCAAGGCCGCTACAAAATCCGGCCAGACAAGGTCTGGAGATGAGAAGAAGTAATTCGAAGCCTGCTCTCGCGCTCGGACAATTATCCTGTGCATCAAAATCCGAACTGGGTTATCTAATTGATTAATACAAATCACTATGAGCGAAACTCGCAACGTTGTCATCATCGGATCCGGCTGTTCCGGACACACCGCCGCTCTCTACACCGCGCGCGCCAACTTAAGGCCGCTCGTCATCGAAGGCCACGAACCCGGGGGGCAGCTCTCGCTCACCACGCTGGTCGAGAATTTTCCCGGATTCCCCGAAGGCATCCTGGGCCCGCAGCTGGTCGAGAACATGCGCAAGCAGGCGGAGCGCTTCGGCGCGGAATATCGCATGGCCCACCTCAGCAGCGCGGATCTCAGCCAGCGCCCATTTCTGCTGCATGTCGGACACCAGCAGATTCATTCACAGACTCTGATCATTGCCAGCGGCGCCTCCGCCCGTTGGCTGGGCTTGCCTCACGAGCAGCAACTCATCGGCCATGGCGTTTCGTCGTGCGCCACCTGCGACGGCTTCTTTTTCTCGGGAAAGGAAATTGTGGTAGTCGGCGGCGGAGACTCCGCCATGGAAGAAGCGATATTCCTCACGCGCTTCGCGACCAAAGTCACGATCATTCATCGCCGCGATGCCTTCCGCGCGTCGAAAATCATGCTGGACCGCGCCCAGCGCCACGAGAAGATTCAGTTTTTGCTCGACACTGTCGTCGAAGACGTTTACGACGTGGGCAAGCAGGAAGTCACCGGCCTCAAGCTGCGCAACGTGAAGACCGGCAAAGTCTGGGATTTTCCTACCAGCGCGCTCTTTCTGGGCATCGGCCACGAGCCCAACGCCAAGATGTTTGCCGGCCAGCTCGATACCGACTCCGACGGCTACCTCAAGACCCACAACTACGTGTTCACCCGAGTACACGGAGTCTATGCCTGCGGCGACGTCCAGGACCGGCGCTATCGCCAGGCCATCACCGCGGCCGGAACTGGGTGCATGGCGGCCATCGAGGTCGAGAAGCTCCTGGAGGGGCACGGCAAGTAAGTAAGTTCTAATTGAAAAATACTACGAACCGCCCGCTACTTCCTGCCCATGACCTTTGTGATCTGTTCCGTCGGCGCCACGCGATTTAGACTTCATTCCAAATGAAAACCTTGAAGAGGTTGAGTGCAGTTGGAGCTCTGCTTCTGGCTGTGATGTGCTCGTTGGCTCCCCTTCCGTGTCACGCCCAGGACAATACCGGCAAGCGCAGAGTGGTGGAGAGCGTGACTCCGGCCTATCCTATGCTGGCCCGGACCTTGGCGCTGGCAGGGATTGTCAAAGTCGATGTCTTGGTGGCACCTGACGGCAGCGTGAGGACAATGGAAGTCAAAGCGGGACATCCGATCCTGGTGCAGGCGGCAGCCAATGCCGTGCGCCGCTGGAGATGGGAGCCCGCCGCTCATGATTCGCACGAATTGGTGGAAGTCAAGTTCTCGCCGGAATAGACCTGGGCACCGGCCAGAGACATGTGATCTCCGTCCTACCGCTCGTGTGCCTGGTTTGTGATACAAATTTCTGTGATCTTCATGCAGGTTCCGCGCACTCCTTTTCTTATCCTCCCGGACCGAATCCTTCCGGAGCTGGCAGGTACTTCATGCTAAGGGCGTTCTTTGTCCATCTTTCTGAAAATCGTTCTCTGCGCCATTTTGCCGAACGTTCCGCTCTCGGACGCCGCGTTTCCGGCCGCTTCGTTGCCGGCACCGAGATCGCTGACGCCGTGCGCGTCACCCAGGCCGTCAACCGCGCCGGCATGAGCGTGACTATTGACAATCTTGGCGAAAACGTCACCAACCCCGACGAAGCCCGCCTCAGCGCGCAGCTTTACCATCAGATTCTCGACGCCATCGCCGCCAACCAACTCACCGCCAATATCAGCCTAAAGCTGACTCACATGGGTCTGGACGTGGACGAGAATCTCGCCCACGATCTGGTCGGTGGGCTTGTGGCCAGAGCGGCCTCCATGACGCCACCCGGTTTTGTGCGCGTGGACATGGAAGGCTCTCCTTATACACAGCGCACTCTCGATTTTGTGCAGCAGTTACACCGCATGCCGGGGAATGGGAACAGCGTAGGCACGGTGATCCAAGCCTACCTGAAGCGCTCCGAGAGCGATATCGAGAAACTGCTGGCGGAGCGAATCCGCATTCGCCTGTGTAAAGGCGCCTACAAAGAACCGGCCAGCATCGCGTTCGAAAGGAAAGCCGAGGTCGATGCGAACTACGTCAAGCTGATGAAGATCCTGATGAAGAGCGGTGTCTATCACGGCCTGGCCACTCACGACGAAAACATCACCCGCGAGGCTCAGGACTTTGCCACGCGGGAAAAGATCGCGCGCGACTCGTTTGAATTCCAGATGCTGTACGGGATTCGCCGCGATCTGCAGCAGAGCCTGGTGCGCGAAGGATGGTGCATGCGGGTTTACGTGCCGTTCGGGACCGAGTGGTATCCCTACTTCATGCGGCGACTGGGCGAGCGCCCGGCGAACGTGTTCTTCATCGCCCGAAATCTGTTGCGACAGTAGGGTCCCGAAGTGGTGATGATAACTTAGGAGATGATGCTAATGATCGATGAGGCGGGGGACTACTACCTAGCGGCTGAAGTCCTCGAGCGCCTGAGGAAAGGCGAGGAACGAATCTTCAGTGCGCAGGAAGTGAGACAGGATCTTGGCCTCGACGAGCCCTCTACCAGTAACCAACCCCTGACCCCTGACCACTGATCCCTAGCCACTGACCTACTCCTGTGGCCCGCCCTCTTCCGCCGGAGCCAGCGGCAGCCGCGAGGCTCCCCGCATCAGTTCCCGCTCCTGGTCTGAGAACATGCCTTTGAAGCGTGGGGAGTTGATGATCTGCTCCCGCTGTTCCGGGGGCATTGCCCGCAAGTTCCGAATCGCCGTGCGCACCTGGCGCTGGCGGTCGGGCGGTAGTTGCTGCATCTGAGCGAAGACCCGCCTCGCTTGTTGCTTTTGCTCCGGAGTCAGATGCTCCCAGGTCTCCATGCGGTTCAGCACGCGCAACTGCTGTTGGGGCGGCAGATTCGAGAAATGCTGCAGGCGCTGTCTCAGTTGTTGCTGTCTTTCCGGTGGCAGGCGGCGGAACGCGGGATCCTTCTGCAGTTCGCGCTCTTGCTCCTGTGGAGGCATATCTTTATAGCGCCGCAACCAGTCTCCGGCGTGGCCTCGCGGCTGCGGACGCACCTGCTGCTGGCGGGGCGCCTGCTGGCGGGGTGCCTGCTGTCGTGGCGCCTGATAGGCGGGGGCGGCGGCAGGCCTTTGCTGGGGAGAGAAGCCTCTTTGCGCCAGGCAGGGAGACGTTGCAGCTACTGCCAGAGCCATGGCGGCGCAGGCCAGCCGTCCCGTCATATTGTTTCCCCGTCTCATTTTGTCCGCCCGTTCGAGCGCTTCGCCGTTTTCAGCCTTCCAACTTCACAATTTCTGGCTTACGGATTCGCAACCACATCTTGCTGCAGATCCAGATCGTCCAGCAACTCGAAATCCGAATACAAGTCGTGGTTCTTGTCGAGCGCCTGTAGATCGCTCACCGCGCTGCCCGGCTCTGCCGTTTCGGTAATGGCAGCTTCCTCCTCCGGCGGAGCGTAGATTCCGCTGCTGCGCGTGAAGAACAATCCCACGCCAATGCCCACGAGAACCGTCAGCGCCGCCGCCAGCACCGGGCGGCGGAACCAATACAACCAGCCCGGCTGCGGCGCGGTCATTTCCTCCCGCAGGCGAGCCTGCAGGCGGACGTCAAAATACGGCGACGGCTCCGGCGCCTGCCACTCATCGAGCAGCGCCATGGTTGCACTCATCGCCTTCAGTTGCTCCGCGCACGCGGCACAACTGGCCAGATGCTGGCCCTCCTCCGCTGTGGGCTGGCTGAGTCCAGCCGCCACATCGGGCATCCGTTCGCGAATCTCCTCGCATTTCATAACCGCTTCCCCTCAACTCTCTTCTCTCTTCGCCGCTGTCCTCACCCAAAACCAAAGCCCGTCTTGCTATAAATATTCTTTTAACTGTTCCCGCAAAGTCTCGTAGGCGCGGAAGAGCAGCGACTTGGTCGCCGACTCGCTCCGCTTCAGAACTTCCGCAATCTGCTTGTAATCCATCTGCTGGTACTTGTGCATGATGACCGCCATCCGCTGCTGCTCGGGCAGCGCTTCCACCTTGCGTCGGATGGCCAGCATTCGCTCCCGGCGCACCATGATCTGCTCGGCGTTCAAGTTTCCATCCGGCACCTCGAACGTGTTGCCGGTTTCTTCGTCGGGCTCGTCCAGACTGACTGTCACCTCCGGCCGCTCGTGGCGCGTGTCGCGCGCGTGATTCACCGCGAGATTGGTCGCAATGCGATACAGCCAGGTCGTAAACTTCGCGCTGGCCTCGTAGCTTTCGCGCGAGCGATACACGCGCAGGAAAACTTCCTGCGCCAAATCTTCGGCCGCCGCCGCGTTGCGCGCCATCCGGTACATGAAGCTCACCATCGGGCGGCGATACTTCTGCACCAGATAGTCAAATGCTGACTGGTCGCCCGCTTTCACTCGCAGCATGATCTGCGCGTCAGAAGGCGGCTCGGCCCCGGCAACCACCGGTGAGAAAACCGCAGACGCCTGCGCAGTCGTCGCAGCCATCAGCATGCCGCCGTCGAGTGCAGCCGTGCTCACACTAATTTCAACCCCGTCAGGACCGGAAAGTTGCGCCTGTCCGTGACCGGGAGAAGCGGCGGAAGTTCCTTTGGATGAAGGAGATACGGGTATCCGTCCGGGTTTAGGATCGAGCGCCATGAAAGACTGCTACCAGCTTAGAGCGGCGCCGGCTCCCGAGCCCGCTCTTCCGCCCCGCCGCCGATAGGCTAACACGCCGCGCAAACAAGGGGAACACCGGGTTGTCGGCACTGCCCTCGAAATCCTCGGCCGGCAAGATTAAACGCCAGACGGCCGAGGTCACCCTTCAGGCACTTGGACTGTCAACACGACCGGTCAATTCGTCTTGTTCTGATTGCTTCGATCGATTTCTTGCCGGTATCGCAGGTAGTCGCGATAGAGCACGACGGTCGGCGGACCGCCCGGTTGTACCTTGGTTTGCGGAGAATTGAAGATGCCCGGATACTGGTAGCAGAGAATCTTCTCGAAATTCGGGAAACGCTGGAGATCCTGGAGCAAGCCGCCGATCGGACGCGGAACCAGGGCGTTCTCCTGGAACAGAAACGCCTCCATATCCATCCACAGGTGTGCTCCGGCTTTGTCGCACATCGACTGCCAGATTTCCGCTGACTGCTCGCCGGTGATGTCTCCCTCGGGCATGCGATGAAAGGCGAACGGACAGACGATGTCGAGATGTTTAAGCACCAGCGGCCAAACGTCCTGCGACTTCAACATGCCGTGCGCATTGGGCGCCAGCATGATCGGCTTCTCCGGGGCAAGCTGGCGGCAGAAAGCCTGAAATTCGGCGAAAAAGTGGATGACTTCCTGCCGGTAGCGCTCCTTCGCCTGCTCTCCTTCGTCAGGGATCAGGCTGCCATAAGTCTCCTCCGAGACGTACCACCCATAAAACGAGGGGTGATGGCCGTAACGACGCCATAGCTCAGCAGCAACCTTCTTGTGCCAATCGAGCGACGCGGCGCTGAAATCAAACCAGGCATACATGCCCACGCCGAGAAAGACGTTCATGTTTAGCCGGTCCGCTTCCGACAAGATGGCTTCCAACGCATCGTGGGCGGCGACCTGCGCCCGGCCGGGGAACAGATCGGACGGATAATAGGCCAGCCCTTTGTAGCCGGTACTGGAGATGTTGTTCCGGCCGTAGTACTCCTGGTTGCGAAAGCTCTCCTGGATCACCACGGTATCCATCCCGAGGCTGTGCATGCCACGAATCTGCTCGCGCCAATCGTCTTCGGTCAGTTTGCGGATGGTCGAGTTCCAGTAGCGGCCTTCTTCGTCGCTCCAGTGGGCAATGCCAACCCAGGCGCCGTCCACGGTGCGAGTCGAGCGGATCGAAGACGCCATCACTTCCAGTTCGCGTTCTGCACGCACCCGCACACTCGCGCTGGTCGCCAGCAGAATGATGCGATGTCGGCCCGCCCATTGCTCGGTGGAATGGCGGCAGTAGATGCCCGTGTTGCCGTGCGCGGGGACCTTCACGTTTTCGGCATCGAGCAGCGTGTCCGGCGACTCCCGGTCGAGATAAAGCGAAATCGCATATTGCCGCTCCGAATCGGCGTTATTCTCCAACGCCCCGCGGATATCCAAAACGATTTTGTTGGTGACGGGCGAAGGAGGGATTAGTTCCAGCCGCGCGACCGGTTGTTGCGCTACCGCCTGTGTCGAGGCCATTCCGAGCAGCAGGGAACTAAGCCACCAAGACTCTCTGTTCATTTTCATTGCGATTCCGCTCCTGGTAGAGGGTTTTTCCGATAAAGCCACAGCGCTCGCGTTGCCCGGAAAGCTACCGCACGCCTTCAAACACGAGGCTAGCCGCACCTTGCACTCCGGCAAACAGGCCCGCCTGCGCAGCCTGCACGCACGGTTGCCGCTTCGATCCGAAATGCAGCAGACTTGCTACTTGTCTGGCCACACAGGGAAGGAACTGCACCTGGCCTTCCACGAGCCCCCCCGAGACCAGCACCGCTTCCGGGTCAAACAGATTGAAGATGTTGGCAATTCCCTCGGCGAGGTAACCGGCTAGAGCTCGGTATGCTCCCACGGCTGCAGGAGAGCCCGCGATTGCGAGTTGGCTAATCTGCAAGGCCACCGCAGCATCGTCGCTGCCATCGGGAATTGAGCCTCCCCGCTCGCGATATTCGCGCAACAGGGCAGCCGTGGAGACATAAGCCTCCAAACAGCCGCGCCGGCCGCAGTTGCAGGGGAGTCCACCCTCGCGAATCACGTGGTGGCCAATGGTTCCGGCGAAGCCGTGCTGGCCGCGCAGCAGTTTCCCGCCGCAGACGACGCCTCCTCCAATTCCCGTGCCGATGGTGATGGCCACGAAATCCGACAGGCTCCGGCCCAGGCCAAAGTGCAATTCGGCCAGCACCGCGGCGTGGGCATCATTCACCACCCATGTCGGAAGACCGAGGCGCTCTTCGGCGAACTTTTGCAGAGGGAAACCCGCCCAACCGGGAAGATTATCGGTCGCGGCAAAAACGGAACCGTCCTGAGCATCGATGGCCCCGGCGCTGGCAATGCCCAGACCAGCCGGCACGATGTCTCGGTCGCGAGCCGCAGACAGCACCGGTTGCACGGCCTTGCACAAATTCGCCGCGATCGCGTCGCGACCGCCAGGCGCGTCGGTGGGAACCTGCGTGGTCAGAGTCACCAGTCCGCGCGCATCGACCAATCCGGCCTTGATCGACGTTCCTCCAATATCCACTCCGATGGCCGGAGCAGCGGCCCCCGGTTGCAGGGCGCGAACGAAGTTCGAGGTGATCAGGCCCGGACGGCTGATCGCCGAACCCACGATCACACACCAGGCTCCGGCCGAGACGGCCCGCCGTGCTTCCTCGGGAGAGGAAATGTGGCCTTCGGCAATCACCGGCGCATGAATTTGTCGCACCATCGCGGCCAGCAGTGGCCAGTTGAAAGAATCATGATTGCGCGTTTCCTCGGTATATCCGTTCAGGGTCGTACCGACCATGTCGGCCCCTGCGCCCGCCGCCGCCCGCGCTTCGTCCAACGTGGCAATATCGGCCATCACGGGCAGGTTGAGTTCGCGGTGAATCCGCTCAATCACTACCCGCCACGGGTCGCCATGGTCCCAGACACGATCCGTACAGTCCAAGGCAATGATGGATGCGCCCGCTTCCGCCAGCGCCGCAGCCGATGCAAAATCGGGCGTGATATGAATCAGCTCGCCGCCATATCGCTTCTGGATTCCGATGATCGGAAGGTCCGAGTCTTGCCGGATCGCGGCCACATGTTCGGGGCTGTTGACGCGCAACCCCGCCGCTCCCGCTTCCGTAACCGACCGCGCGATGCGCCGAATGGTCTCGGTGTCTTCCAAAGGATCCCCGGGAGCGGCCTGGCACGACACCACCAGCTTGCCTTTCAGTTTCTCCAGGATCTCTGCCATGATCTTTGCCCGCCTCTCTCCGAACCTGCCCAGGCAATCATAGTTATATCATTGTATGATTGTATAGACTATAATAATTACGCGCAACAATTGCGGAAGCCGGTCCGGATTCGGAACTTGTCTCCGGCCGATGGCTCAGGCTTCCTGATCGTCGTTTTCGCCGCGCTCTCGCGGGCAGGAAAGGATGAAAGGATGGGCGACACCGTGCTTGTTGGATCGCTGCTGGCGATCCTGTCCGGCCTCATGAATGGGAGCTTCACGCTGCCCATGCGGTTTCTGGGGCGCTGGGAGTGGGAAAACGTCTGGAGTATTTTCATCACCTCGTCGTGCCTGATCATGCCCGCGGCCATCCTCACCGCCATCGCACCACGAAGCTGGGCAATCATTGCTCATGCCCCGGCCCATGCCGTCTGGATCGCGATTGCAACCGGATTCGCCTGGGGTTTCGGAGCCATCATGTTCGGACAGAGCGTGAGCGCCATCGGCATCTCGCTGGCCAATACGCTGGTGCTGGCCATCAGCTCCGCCCTGGGCGCGTTTCTGCCGATGCTGTTGCTGGCTCCCCAAAAGATATTCTCGCCGACCGGCAAGATGATCGTCGCCGGCGTGGCCATCGAACTTGTCGGGATCGCGCTCTGCGGCACAGCCGGAAGGCAGCGCGAGCAAACGATTGGCGTCGGTGCCGAACGCGGCGATCTCGTGGGACGCGCTCGTCCCCTGGGCGTGGCGCTGCTGCTGGCAACGGGCGCGGGCGTGCTTTCGGCGGTTTTCAACATCGGGTTTGCTCTCGCGCAGCCGATTGCCGCCTATGGGCGCGACCAGGGGCTCACTCAGTTTTCCAGCACGAACTTGATCTGGTGGCTCATGCTGGCCGCAGGTTCGGTTGCCAATCTTGGATTCTGCGGGTATTTGCTGGTGAAGAATCGAAGCCTGGCGAAATTCCGGCAGCCGGGCGTTGGGCATCTTTTTTCCTTGTCAGTGCTGATGGCGCTCTTATGGGGCGGGAGCATCTTTGTCTATGGTGCGGCGGCGCCGCGGCTCGGCCCGCTCGGCACTTCGATCGGCTGGCCCCTCAGCCTGGCCACGGGACTTCTCCTGGCCAATGCGATCGGAGTCGCCCTCGGGGAATGGCGGCGGGTTCCGGGCCGCACCAAAGGCCTGATGTATTCCGGTGTTGTAGTCTTGCTGGTCGCCATTGTTGTGCTAAGCCGGGCGAATTACTGAGCGACTGCAGTTGCGGAAGGGAGTCACTGCATGCATGAAAGAAAGCACGCCGACAGGCAACGAACGCAAGCCACAATATCCGCGATGAAGCCCAGTTCGGCCACGCGCAAGTGGGAGTTCGAGCCGCTGGACAAGACGAGTTTCACTCCCATGTACTTCCAGATCCAGACGCAATTGCTCAAGTTGATCAAGGAAGGACAACTGCGCGCGGGCGATGCTCTGCCCAGTGAAGAAGAACTCAGCCGCGCGTGCGGCGTCAGCCGGATGACCGCGCGGCACGCTTTGCAGTCCCTGAAGAGTCAGGGATTCGCTTCCCGTCACAAAGGGCAGGGCACCTTTGTCAGCCACCCCAAGGTCGAAAAGGACATCACTCACCTTTGTGGATTCACGGCAGAAATGCGAGCCCTCGGCCTCGAGCCTTCTTCCCGCACTCTGAATGCCGAGACAGTTCCCGCTTCGGCGGAGGTGGCATCGCGTCTACGGGTTGAGGTGGCGTCGCCCGTGTTTCAATTGCGGCGTCTGCGCCTGGCCGACGGACTGCCCGTGGCCGTCGAATCAGTCTGGCTTTCGCAGGAGCAATTCCCCGGCATCAACCAGCTCGATTTCGCGTCACTGTCGCTCTACCGGACACTCCGCGAGCGCTATGGCATCCGCGTGAGCCGAGCCGATGAGATTCTGGAAGCGCGCTCGGCCAGCCGCCACGAGGCCGAGCTTCTGGAAGTTCCCCGCCGGTCGAGCGTGCTGGTCATCTCCCGCACTTTGTGGAGCATTGACGGGAAACCGGTGGAGACCGCCCATTCCGTCTATCGCGGGGACCGCTACCGGGCAGTACTGGCCATTCCCGCCACCGCTGTGGAATAGCGACTTCGGCCGATGCGCCGGTCGGCCCGCGCACGGCAATCTACGCTGCGAAGGGGGCTTCCACCGGAGTGGGAGTGCATGGTTAATCACTACTTGACAATATGTATAGACAGGTATACGTTTGTCAGTCCGAACGCCGCATGCGACCGCATGTGCGCACTAAACCAGAGAGGTTCTCATCATGACGATCGCAGGCAAGTTGACCAGTGGGGTAGCGGGGTTGATAGTTTTCGTCCTGTTCACCGGGTTGCTGCAGGCTCAGGTGGACAAAGCAACCATCATCGGCACCGTCACCGATCAATCCGGTGCAGTGATTGTGGGCGCGAGCGTGACCGTTACGAGCGTCGAGACTGGAGCGCGCTACACGGGAGAGTCCAATGCCGCCGGCATCTACCGGGTGTCCGGACTGCCCATAGGAACCTACTCGCTGGAATACGAAAAGAATGGTTTCAAGAAACTGACACGTTCCGGTTTGCCCCTGGGAACGGCGCAGGTGGCTGAGATTAACGTCAACATGGTACCCGGAGCGGTCACCGAAGTGGTGCAAGTCACGACCGCGCCGGTGATGCTGGAGACGGAGACCACCGATATCGCCACGGCCATGACCGCCAATTCCATGAAAGACCTGCCGCTGGATATCAATGCCTCGGGCGTAGGGCGGGACATCACGAACTTCATCTATTCCAACATAGCGACCACCAACGGCGGCAACTACGACGGGCACATTGCCGGATCGCAGAACGTTACCAAGAACGTGATGGTGGACGGCGTGGATAGCACGGCCGGACTGCAAGGCTTCATCCAAGACATCGGCATGGAAGCGGTGCAGGAGATGAATGTGCAGATCAGTGGCACGAGTGCAGAAGGGGCTTCGACGGGCGGCGGCACGATCATGTTCGAAATGAAATCCGGCACCAACCAGTTCCACGGCAGCGGCTACGGCTTCCTGCAGAATGAGGCGCTGAACGCCAACGCCTGGGACAACAATTACCTCGGCATCCCGCGGCAGCGGAATCGCTTCGACGACTGGGGTGTCAGTCTCGGCGGACCGATCCGGAAGAACCATACTTTCTTCTTCGCGTCGTACGAGCGTTTCAAGAACAAGCAACTCACCTTTGCGCCCGATTCGTCCACGGTTCCGACCGCGGCTTTCCTGCAGGGCGATTTCAGCGCCCTGCTGGGCGGGCCTCTGGTGATCAACGGCAGTCCTGCCACCGATGCCTGCGGGCGACAGGTCAACATCGGAGAAATCTACAATCCCCTCGATTCGATCGTGGTCGGCGGCAACACCTGCTATCAGCCGTTTCCCGGGAACAAGATTCCCCAGGGTCAGCTCAGCCCGATTGCTTTGAGCATCGCACAGAAACTGTACGGCAACGTCTACGCCCCAACCGGCCTTGGCTTGGTGAACAATTTCCCCGCCTTCAGCGGTGGCTATTCCGATGTGACCAGCACGCACCTGGATCTGAAACTCGACCACAACATTAACGGCAAGCAGCGCATCTCCGGCGGCTTCAACTTGTGGAGCTTCAACTCTCTGGCTCCCGGAGGGCTGTGGCAGACAGGAAGTTCAGCCGGCGGGCCGCTGAGCACTGGCGACGATCAGCCGCAGCGTGACTGGTCGGTTCGTCTGCAGCACTTCTACACGGTTACCCCGATGTTGCTGAACACCGCGTCAGTGGCATACAACCAGCACATGGCGTCGGACCATCCGCCGGCGCAGTACGATGCCAGCCAGGTGGGAATCCCAGGGACGAACGGCAGCAACTTCCCTAGCATCAACTTCTCGGATAATGGTGGCGCCGGAGTGAACGGATACTTCGAGACCCCCCTCGGACCACCGTATAGCGACCAGTACACTCCCTACAACTTCGTCGTCAGCGACACCGTATCGTGGGTACGCGGGCGGCATAGCCTCAAGTTCGGCGGCGACTTTCAGGCGCGCGGCATGAACGCGGTGTACGAAGGGGGCGTTCGTGCCTATGACTTCACCAGCGAGACTTTTGCGCCGAACAACAATCAGCTCTGGCCCTATGTGGGTTTTGCCTTCGCCAACTTCATGCTCGGCCAGGTGCACGATGGCTCCGAAAGCGTCACTTCGGCTTTATATGGACGCCGGAAGCGTATGTCGTTGTTTGCCTCCGACGATTTCAAGGTCAACGCCCGCCTGACGCTCAATCTGGGCTTGCGGTGGGACATGAATGAACGATTCCACGAGAAGGACGGCCATTGGTCCAACTTCGACATTAACGCGAATCGGGGCATTTGGGGCAGTTACAACGGCGGCTGGGAGTGGGCGCAGAATGGCGGCGATTCATTTGAGCTGAACCAGAATCTCCATCAGTTTGGACCGCAGATAGGCGCATCCTACCAGGCGATGCGCAACCTGGTTCTGCGCAGCCACTACGGAATCACCTACGCGCCGCTGGCCATGAACCAGTGGAACGGCGTTCCCGCCTTTTATCCGCCGGGTTTCACGGCGGGCGCGTTCGGGTTCGCGGGATCCAACACGGTAGTCAATAACCTTCCCGGCGTGCCCTCGTTCAACTGGGACGCCGCAACCGGTGCCTACACCGGGCAGACTGTCTATCCGCAACGTGTTCCGGACCAGTCCAATATCAGCGGCGGCGTGGCCTACGTCTGGCCGGACGCGCTGACCATGGGCATGGTGCAGAACTGGAATGTCGGCGGCGAGTATGGACTGGGCAAAGGCACGGTGCTTTCGCTGAACTATCTGGGCAATCACGGCAGCCACTTGCATGATGGGAGCATCTGGCCATACAACTATTCCACCCAAAGCAATTATTTGAACCTGTATAACTCGGGGCAAGCGCTCGACACGGTGACAGATCCGGCCAGCGCTGCCGCCGCGGGCGTTCCCTATCCCTTTCCCGGTTTTTCAGGACTCGCCTACCAGGCCATCACGCCGTACCCGCAGATATCCTCTCAGGCGCCGCAAACCGGCCTCTTTCTCGTGAACGCCGACATTTCGGTGAGCAACTACGAAGCGATGGTCGCTGAGGTCAAAACCAACAACGTCCATGGCCTGACCATGGACGTCAATTACACCCTCTCCCGCTCTACGGGAAGCGCGAGCCCCAACGGCGCTTTCGCTGATTCGCAGTCGGGCACAGTCCTCACGCAGGATCCCTACCTGCTGCCCAAGCTCACCGCTCAGTTGACCCCGTGGGACTATACCCATGAGGTGAAGGGCTATGTGCTCTACGATCTGCCCTTTGGGATAGGGAAGCAGTGGAGGACAAACCGGGAATGGCTGGACAACTACCTCCTGGGCGGCTGGAAGATCGGCACTCAGTTGAGCTATCACACCGGCGAGCCGCTCGGAACCATCCCCGCCCCGATACAGTATCCAGGCTGGTCTGGAGTCTTCGCACAGAGGAATCCGAATATGAGTTTGTCCAGCGGCACGTTCAAAGGGTACAACCCAGTCTGGGTCCAAAACGGCGGCGTGGGACCGGACCCAGGCAGCCTCTCCTTCAATACGAACGCTTTTTCCCAGCCCGCCCCGGGAGCGTTTTCCACGGAGCAGTACTCCTACATGGGATATCTGAGGGACTTTGGCTACGCGGATGAGGACCTGAACATCGCCAAGCACTTCCGGTTTGGCGCAGGCGAGCGCTATCAGTTCAGTTTGCGCGGGCAGTTCTTCGATATCTTCAACCGCCACCACTGGGGCCCTCCCAATCTGGACATGACCAGCTCGTTCTTCGGGCATGTGACTAGCGTTTCCGGTTACCGCTATGGTCAGTTGAGCGCCCGGTTCGAGTTCTGACCGCCTCGGCGGCCGGACAGTCGGCGCTTGAGGAACGGCGAGACGCAGCCGCCTGAGCATGGGAGGTAAGCTTTGAACCCGGTGACGAACAGGAGGGCGGGTGAAGCATTAAGCATCGCCGCATGGTTGCTGCTCAGTTGCCTCACAACCCAAACAGTGATGGCTCAGACGCTCCCATCCAGCGAGCCACCTCACAGTCATGCTTCAGCCAACTGGCCACAGGCGCTGCGTATCGCGGATTTCATTCTCTCCCTCGAGAACGCAGCCGGGGCCATCCCTGACCAGCCTGGCGTGATCACGGTGAACGAAGACTCCAATATGGAGTATGCCCTGATCGCGCTCGGCGCGGCCTATGCCGCGACCAGGGATGTGCGCTACCGGGACGGCCTGGAACGGGGCATTCAGTGGCTGGCCGCGCGTGAAGAAATGACGGACCCGCGCTGGAAGGGAAGCTGGTGGTATGTGTACTCGGCCAATCCCCCGTACCAGCCGATTCCGACTTCACCCGGCACGGGCGTCACGGACGTGCGCGGAGTCGACGCGACCTCAACTCTGTTTGTCTACCTGTTGTATCTCGATCAAAAACTGACCGGCAACGACACACTGGCCAAGACCTACGCTCCCAATGCCCAGGCAGCGTTGGATTTCGCCATCCATCACAATCTTGACCAGGATGGTTTCAGCCGGAGTTCATGGCAGCGACATGCCTCCGATGGGCGATGGTATATGTATGCCTTCAAGTACAGCGCCGATCAGGGAGACGTGTACCTCGGCATGCACGCAGGGGCGCTCTTATACCACGTTGACGAATACGAACGCATCGCGCGCTTTCTCAGGGAATCGACGCAGCAGCGGCTTTTTGCGAAGGCCCAGGGGCGCTACGGATTAGGCATCAATGAAACCGGAGCTTTCGATTCCGCGCCCTACGTTTTTGCCCAGGGCTACCTGGCGTGGATGTGGGGAGATACTCCCCAGAATCGTCAAGCTCTGGCGTGGCTGCGCTCCAAGGTGGCGAGCGACGGCGCTCTGGTCGAAGCCAAGGGCAAACCTGCCGAGAGCCTGAGTGTCGCCATGCTGGGCATGGCCGATGCTGCTCTCCGCCAACCGCAACCTGAGAAGTCGTTGCAGTGGCTTGTGACCAAGCCGTTCGACCCGGCGACGGGAGGCATCCACGACACGGCAAATGCCAAGACTCCTGAGTACAACAACGTCGCGGGTTTCTGCACGATCGGTCTGCTCGGATTTCTCCCGTTCGATTAGGCGTGTGGAAGCGGTCAACCCGTGATGGGGCAGTGCGTCCGTAAGATTTCAGTTCGACTACAGAATGAAATCAGGAAAATGGAGACTTCCAGATGGCGAGAATGAAAAGCGGTTTCCTCGCAATGTGGATTGCGTGTCTGTTGTCGTTCTCTGTGCTTTCCTGGGGACAGACGCCTAGGTATCACAGGAACATTACGGCAACTGCCAATTGGATAACTTCGAGCGCATCGTCGCTGTCCGATGGAGCAATTCTGTATACCTCGACCGAGATTGTGCCCTACTACTCGAACCTGGCCGCGATCGGGCTGGCCAAAACCCCAGCCCATTACCCGCAAGTAAAGGCCTGGATGGAGTGGTACATCCATCACCTGAACTATCCCGACAAATGGGGTTTGTACTGCACCGTGTACGACTACAACGTTTCCGGGACCACAGAGACCCCTACGAATGACGCCGACTCCACCGATTCTTATGCGGCCACCTTCGTCTCGCTGGCGTGGGCGTACTGGCAGACGGGCGACGCGGATGCCCAGGCCTACATCAAAACTTTGCGCTATCAGTTGGACTGCATCGGCGGCGTCATGGTGCAGACGCAGCAAAGCAACGGGCTGACTTGGGCGAAGCCGGATTATCAGATTCAGTATCTGATGGATAACTGCGAGGTCTATAAGGGACTCAGCGATCTGGCGAATCTTTTTCAGTATGCCTTCAATGACTCGGCGGGGAGAGACTGGTACAACACGTACGCCGCAAAGGAGCTGAAGGGAATCCGATCCGTGCTGTGGGATTCAGCTCACCGAAATTACCTGACCTATGCCGGTGCTCCGCCAACGAATTGGAAGGTTTGGTACCCGGATGCCACTGCCCAACTCTTCCCGGTCCTCAATGGAGTGCTCTCTCCTTCAGATTGTCGCGCGCGCGACCTCTACGCGACCTTTAACAGCAAGTGGCCAGACTGGCCCAGCCTCAAGTTCCCGGATTCGTTCCCGTGGGTATTAGTCTCGGGCGCAGCCGCGCTGATGGGCGACACAACGCGAGTGAACCATTACATCGTCACCATTCAAGACAAATACGTGAAGACTGGCTTCCCGTGGCCGTGGTACTGCGCGGAGGCTGGCTGGTTTATCCGCGTCAACAATTACATGCTTGGGGAACGAACAGAAGAGACTGTCGAGAGAGGAGTCGGAACGCGAGAACCGTGAGAACACGGAGTGCGGCTTGATTGCCGCCTTCCGAAGCCCGTGGCTGCCATGGGCTGGAGGATCTAAGAGGAACTGCGATTGGTCCTGACTCGGATAGGGATTGCGTGCCTGGTCCTACAGCCTGCGTCGGCGAATGAAGCCGCAAGATCAGTTCTTGGTCGACGCAGAACTTCCTGCCGCGGGCGAATCGGACGCTGCCAGCGCCTCTTCGATGCTGGGCACCTTCCATGCGACCAGCTTCTTGCTCAAACTGGCAGCTTCGCCCGAAGCCCCTGTCTTGCGATAAGCAATGATCAGGAGTTTCATCGAGAGGGGATTTGCCACATCTTCTTCCAAGTGTGGAATGGCCTCGTCATATTTCGTCTGGGCAACGAGCAATGTTCCCGCAGCGCCGTGATAAATCCTCTGCATGTTTATGCTGGAGCCCGGCGACGCCATCTTTTCAAGTTCCGCCACCAGCCTTTGGGCTGTGCTGCTGTCGCCCAAAGTTAGCGCGCGCTCTACCCGCACCCGGAGGACGTGAGCCTTTTCTTCATCCAGATCAAGCTGGGCGATTCTCCCGCTTGCCGCTGCGAGCAGGGCTTCCGCCTGATCCAGGTTCTTCATGGCGGCGACTTGATCTGGCTCGTACATAGCCATCACGCGGTGCGCCCGCGCCTCCCAGATCCACTGCTCGGTTGCGTGAGCCTTAGCGGCGGCATCGAGATAGGCCCGGTCTGCTTCCGCATATTTCTTCTCACGTATATAGGTCAACGCCAGCTTCTGCAGGTATTCGGCTTTGACCCCGTTGCTGGGAGCCTCGTGAATGGCTTTCTTATATTCCCTGCGGGCTCGATCTTCTTCGCCCATCAGCGAATAGGTTTCGCCCAGCTCTTTTTGCGATATATAGAAGGTCGGATCGATCTTCAGGGCGATCCGGTATTGCTCCAAGGCCTCTGGATAGCGTCCGGCGAATCGCAGCATTTCACCGTAGGAATCGTGTGGATTCGGCTCATTGGGAAGAAGCTGGACGTATTTTGCGGCGTACTCCAGCGCCTTGTCGAGATCGCCAAGACGTGAATAGAGATAGCCCAGCTGGTTGTAACAGGTCGCATAATTCGGGTCGTCGGCCAAAGCTCGCAGCGTCAACTTCCTGGACAGTTCGTACTCGTCTTGCCATCGAAAAAGCCAGTAACCGACCAGAAAATTCAGGCGCTTGTCATGCGGAAACATGGCCAGCATATCGTTCATGGCCATAATGCCTTCGACATAGCGGTTCTCATGGACGCCCGCCATCCAGCGGATCAATAACTGCTCTCCTGGAGTGACTTCTTTGCTCAGCGCTTCGGCCCTTGCCCGGTCGCGGGCTTCTTCGGCGGGATCCGCCGTGGTGAGACAGATCCAAACGTAAGCCTGGGCGAAGTTCGGGTCGATCTTGATGGCTTCGTTCCAATCGCTCAGGGCAAGATTCCATCGGTGATTCTCATAGTGAACCATGCCAGTCTCGAAATAGCGCGCAGCCGCCTGCGACGCGGTTGTAACCGGCAGCTTGGGAGCGCTGGCTTCGTCTGCCGCGCCCATCGCCAAGCAAATCATCACCGGCAGCACAAATGAGAAACGCAGGAGCTTCATTTCATTCCTTCGGATCAATTGCCATGGAGCGGGTACCCTTGTTCCATCGGCAGTTTTTCGTCCACCTTCAGGACCTTGACATGACCGTGGATGGAGTAGACGTTGACGATTCCGATTGCTCCGGAGTTATTGTCTACCATCGTCAAGACGATCTCATCCCGAACCCGATGCATGGTTTTCCCCAGATGTGACCATTAGAGCCTGCAAGAGAGCCTGCGGAAACATAACCATGGTAATGGTGCGCGAAAAAGCAATCAGTATCGGACGCTCCAGTTATTGAAAACAGACGGGATGAGAGGCCCTCCCGCGAGTGGTGCGGGATTCCGTAGCAGCAAGTTGTGCAACAAGCGATTAACCCCGCTCGATCACTTTACGGATGCGGTCGAAGGCCCAGTCAATCTCTTCGCGCGTGATGGTCAGTGGCGGAGCAATGCGCAGAACCTTGTCGTGAGTTTCCTTGCACAGGATGCCCTCGTCTTTGAGCGCCTCGCAGTAGGGCCGTGCCGCGCTGTGCAGTTCAATGCCGATCCAGAGTCCCCGGCCGCGGACTTCTTTCAGGTCGGGGCTGCGCAGGGTTTTCAAACGGTTCAGGAAATAAGTCCCCATCTCAGCTGACCGCTCCACCAGTTTCTCTTCGATCAGAACGCGCAGCGCGGTGCGCGCCACCGCGCAAGCGAGCGGATTGCCGCCGAACGTGCTGCCATGATCGCCGGGGTTAAAGACGCCGAGCACTTCTTTCGACGCGAGCACAGCGGAGACAGGATAGAAGCCTCCAGAAAGCGCCTTGCCGATGATCAGCACATCGGGCTTTGCATCCTCGTGCATGTAAGCGAACAGCTTGCCGGTCCGCCCCAGGCCGGATTGAATTTCATCGCACATCAGCAGAATGCGGTGTTCGCGGCAGATCGCGGCCGCCCCTTTCAGAAATCCGTCGGGCGGAATGATGATTCCCGCTTCCCCTTGAATCGGCTCGACGAGAAACGCGCAGGTGTTGGGCGTGATCGCTTCGCGCAGCGCCTTGGCATCGCCGTAAGGAATGATGGTGAATCCGGGAGTCAACGGCCCGAAGCCGTCGCGATACTGCTGATCGGTCGAGAAACTGATGATCGTTACCGTGCGCCCGTGGAAGTTGTTGGCGCAGACGATGATTTCCGCTTTGCCGTCGGGTATGCCTCTAACTTTGTGTCCCCACTTGCGCGCCGCTTTCACGGCGGTCTCGACCGCCTCGGCGCCCGAGTTCATGGGCAGAGCCATATCGAAGCCCGCGAGTTCATGCAATTCCGCGTAGAACAGGGCCAACTGGTCGTTGCGGAAGGCGCGCGAAGTCAGCGTTACCTTGTGGGCCTGCTGGATAAGCGTTTCGAGAATCCGGGGATGGCAATGGCCCTGGTTGACGGCGGAATAGGCGGCCAGGCAATCGAGATAGCGCTCGCCGTCCACGTCGTAAACCCAAACGCCTTCGGCGCGCTCGATGACCACATCGAGAGGACGATAGTTGTGAGCGCCAAAACGCTCCTCCAGCGCAATCAGCTGTTCCGAGTGAGTGATTTCGGTGACGGACATGGGGTCTCCTGTTTTGTCATGAACTGTTTGGTCATGACGGGTCATTTTCCAAAAGCATGGTCAGCAGCGCCATGCGCACGTACAGGCCGTTGGCCGCCTGCTTGAAGTAAAGCGCCCGGGGATCGTCGTCCACGGTTTTGTCCAGTTCGACGGTGCGGGGAAGGGGATGAAGAATCAGCGCGTCGGCCTTCATCTTCTCCAGCACCGAAGAATTGATGGCGTAGCGGTGCAGTTCCAGCCGGTCCCGCACACGATCCGGGCGGATGCGCGTCTGGTAGACGACATCCACTTCCCGGATGACGCGGTCAATATCGGATTCAACTTCGTAGCGCACGCTGTGTTCGTTGAGATATTCCAGGATGTCGGGCTTCATTTGCAATTCCGGCGGGCTGACGAAGTAGATTTTCACTCGCTCGAACTTGGCCAGCAGATAAGCCAGCGACCGCGCCGTGCGCCCCTTATCGAGCTCTCCGATAATGGCCACACTCAGGCCATCCAGAGGGCGTTCGCGATAAATGGTGTACAAATCGAGCAGAGCTTGCGTAGGGTGTTGCCCGCCCTCGCCGTCGCCGGCGTTGATCACCGGCACGGGCGAGACCTGCGCGGCGCGCTTTGCGCCACCCGCCTGAGGATGACGCACAACGATCACATCGGAATAGCTGCCGATGATGCGAATGGAGTCCTCAACCCGCTCTGCCTCGATCTCCGACGAAAATGCTCCCGCCTGTTCGGTGGAGAGCACTTTGCCGCCCAGCCGTTGCATAGCGGCCTCAAAGCAAAAGCGGGTGCGAGTGGAAGGCTGGTAGAAAAGCGTGGCCAATATCTTGTTCTGGTAGTCGAGCGAGCCGCCGCGGGCCACCACGCGCTCCATCCCGCGGGAGCGGTTGAACAGTTCCATCAGCAGCGGCACGGTGAACTGCTGCGACTCGACCAGATGCCGCACTCGCATCGGGACATTCTTCGGATGCATCGCGCGATCTGCGGCGCTGGGCGCGGCGGGCGAGAGAGTCGTGTCCGACATCGTTAGCGTCCTCCTACCGGAACTTCGAAGTGCACGGGCTGTTTGCCGCCGGCTGCTTTCTCGTCGGGAACGATATGTGTGCCCGCACGCCCGGCGATTGCTTCGCACAGGTGATCATAGGAAGTGATGACGACTTCCTTGCCGCCGGCCCTCAGGAAGTTTAACGCCGACTCGACCTTTGGCCCCATGTTTCCGGGCGGAAAATGTCCCGCCTTGTAATGCTCTTCGAGTTCCGAGACAGTCAGGCGCGACAGGGGCCGCTGGGCCGGCTTCTTGTAGTCGAGATAGACATAATCGGTGTCTGTCGAAATTGCGAACAGGTCCACGCCGAGTTGCGAAGCGAGCAAAGCCGAGGCCCGGTCTTTATCGATGACCGCCTCCACGCCGCGCAGGCGGCCATTTTCGCGCACCACGGGAATGCCCCCTCCACCGCACGCGACCACCAGAGCACCCTGGTTCACCAGCGAACGAATCACCTCCAGTTCGACAATCTCAATCGGCTCAGGTGACGGAACCACGCGGCGATAGCCGCGGGCGGCATCTTCTACGATCTCCCATCCCAGCAGGCGTTTGCGCTCCTCCGCCTGCGCTAATGAGTAGAACGGCCCGATCGGCTTGGTGGGATGCTGCATCGCCGGGTCGCTGGCCGAGACGATGGTCTGCGTCACCAGGCTGACGACTGGCACATGCAAGCCCGCAGCGGCTAGTTCATCTTGCAAGGATTGCGCCAGCATGTAGCCGATTTCGCCCTGGCTGGCCGCGCCGCAGACGTCGAGCGTCTGCCCGGGCACCTGGTCCGCGGCCCGCTCCGAGCGCAGCAGTTGCGCGCCCACTTGCGGCCCGTTGCCGTGGGTGACGACCAGGTGATACCCGTCGCGAATCAGGCCGATGATCGCCGCCGCGGTGCGCCGTGCATTGGCGAGTTGTTCGACAATCGTCCCTTTCTCCCCGGCCCGTATCAGGGAGTTGCCACCCACGGCGATGAGCATCGTTCTCAAGTCAGTTGCCAGTTGTCAGTCTTCACTACGGCAGGATCGTCAGATTGCATACCCTGCCCCGGCTTTTACATCTTCCCGGACGGTTCGAACCGCCGTGGAAGAGCGGCGCTTCAGCGCCGCGTCAGCGATGACCCAGATCACTGGGACTTTAGCCCCTGCGGCTTCCCGGGCCTAAAGGCCGTTCCCTCATGTACGCTCCGGACGCGGCCCTGAAGGGCCGCTCTTCCACGTTCCCCCCAACATCATTGCCAGCGTCGTGGTATTCATCAAGGCTCGTCTGTTACACGCTCGTCGTCATCTCCTGGAACGGCACCGGCTCCGGGACGTCGCGATACTGCATGAGCTCCAGAAGAATCGCCTTCTGCGCGTGCAGACGATTCTCTGCCTGCTGGTAAACCACCGAATTGGGCGAGTCGATCACCTCGTCGGTCACTTCGTCTCCGCGATGAGCGGGCAGGCAGTGCATGAACACGGCGTCGAACTTCGCCTTGCGGAACAAGTCGGAATTCACCTGATACGGCAGAAACAGCTTTCGCCGCATCTCGGCCTCGGCTTCCTGGCCCATGCTGGCCCAGACGTCGGTGTAGACGACGTCGGCAGCGCTGACCGCTTCGGCCGGATCGTGCGTGAGCGTGCATGTGCCGCCGGTTTTGGCGCCGCGCTGCAAAGCCCACTCCACCGCCTCGGGCTTCGGTTCATATCCTTCGGGCGTAGCTGCCCACACGTGCGCTCCCAGTTGCGCTCCGGCGAACATCAGCGAATGGCAGACGTTGTTGCCGTCGCCGACGTAGGCCACTTTCAGGCCCGCCACGTTGCCTTTAAGTTCCTGGATCGTGAGGTAGTCAGCCATGGCCTGGCAGGGATGGCTGTAGTCGGTCAGGCCGTTGATGATGGGGATGCTGGCGTACTCCGCCATGCGCTCGACGATATCATGGGCGTAGGTGCGGATCATGATCGCCTGCACCATGCGCTCCAGGTTCTTGGCCACGTCGTAGACCGACTCGCGCTTGCCCAGGCTGATCTCGGCCGGCGACAGATAGAGCGAAAATCCGCCCAGTTGCTGAATGCCCACGTCAAACGAAACGCGGGTGCGCAGTGACGGCTTTTCGAAGATCATGGCCAGCGTTTTTCCCTTCAGCGCTCCGCTGTGAGCGGAAGGATGCGACTTGATCTCGCGGGCGAGATCGAGGAAATAGCGGATCTCCTCCGGCGAAAAATCTTTGATGGAAAGAAAATTATGACGGCCCATGCGGTCTTCCGTTTCTCCAGGCAGAGGTTGCTCTGCGTCCGGTATTCGATTTGCGTTGATTGCGATTCTGGGTTGCCGACCCCTCTCTCAAGCCAAGAACAGCCGGAGGATTCAGGGCTTCCGGCCAGCAGCAGCCGGGAGCGAAGCAGGAATTCTCAGGGGATGCACCTTGCGGGATGATCTTCTGGTAACCTTGCCGCTCGCTGTAGCTCATTGAGAACACGGCAACATCCCAGGCCCTATGCTCTCTTTTCCTGGTCCGGATGGGCAGTGAAAGGCATCACTAGCCTAGGTGATGGTGGTCACGTTTCGCGGCAATTGACGCTCAAATCAGGCATTTCAGGCGGTCTGCACGTCAGCTATCCTGGCCGGAAAGGGCCTTGTTGGAAGCACACTCGACTGTGCGGTCAATCACAGATGGTGCACCAGCCCAGACACCGGCCCGGACAACGATCGCAAGCGAATCGCGTAAGATGAAGATTCCACGGAGGTAGCCAATGTTGGAGATCAAGGCTGTTGCCATGGAGTTCCCCTCGGACGCCAACATCATTGTGGGCCAGTCGCACTTCATCAAGACCGTGGAGGATCTGTACGAAGCGATGAGCACGACCGCGCCGCAGGCCAAGTTTGGCCTGGCCTTCAACGAAAGCTCGGGCGCGTGCCTGACCCGCGCGGAGGGAAACGAGCAGAGTTTGCGGGACTGCGCCGTGCGCAACGCCCAGGCCCTGGCGGCAGGGCACACGTTCGTGCTGGTGATGCAGAATGCATATCCCATCAACGTTCTGCACGCCATCCGGAACGTGCCCGAAGTCTGCTCCATCTTTTGCGCTACCGCCAACCCGGTCCAGATCATCGTCGCAGAAAGCGAGCAGGGGCGGGGAGTGCTGGGCGTGATTGACGGCAGTTCGCCGAAGGGCGTTGAAGGTCAGACTGATGTTGCCTGGCGCCACGATCTGTTGCGGAAAATTGGATATAAGCGGTGAAGTGAGAGGATGTTATCCACGAGCTCACCGCTGATGCTGCTCCGACAACTCTGCGCAACCGTGGAAGAGCGGCGCTTCAGCGCCGCGTTACAACGCCACAAAACCACCAGGGCTTAAGCCCTGGTGGCACGGGGCCTAAAGGCCAGTTCCTCGAGGGCGAACTGAACGCGGCCCTAAAGGGCCGCTCGTGCACGGTGATACGAGTTCTCGATACGATGACATCACTTTCCCCGCCGTGCTTCGGCCTCCGCCAGCCAACCCCGCCTCAACTTTTCTGCCAGGACGCTGGACAAGTAGGGTTTGATATCCAGAACCGGCGTTCCGTCGAGCATGTCGACGCCGCGGACGTGCAACAACCTGCCTTCGCGGCGGAGAAGCTCAACCACGGTTAGCCCAATCGGATTCGGGCGGCGCGGAGAGCGGGTTGCGAAGACGCCATGCGGCCGGTCGTCGCAGGGAGGCGTGCCCACTAATTCGAATCCTGCTTTTCCCTCCGAGATCTGGCGATCGAAAACCCACAGCACGATCAGGTGGGAAAAGCCTTCGATGTCCGCGAGTCCGGCTTCCAATTCCGGCAGAATCTCGAGCACTCCTTGGGCGTCGTGCTGAGCGCCCAGCCCCTTGGGGACTTCTTGCGTGCTCTTGTACGGACTTTTCACATATCCGATTGGCCGCGGAGAGAACATGGTTTGGGACGAAGGCATGATTCAGATTCCTCTTCCGGCTCCGTTCATCGCGGCAAACCGGTTTTCTTTCATTGCGACGCCAGCACTGCCCTCACATCCTGCTCCAGCACGGAAGCCTCGGTTGCGCCGATATGTTTGGCATAAATGCGGCCGTCGCGATCAATGATGAACGCAATCGGCAGACCGAGAACACCGCCGTAACCCTCGCCAATATCAGCGTTGCCCATGACCACGGGATAGTTCATCTGAAAACGCTGGTAGAAGTCGCGCACCGGGTCCGGGCTGTCGTCCATCGAAACGCCGATGATCTCGAGACCCCGGTCGCGGTACTTGTTCTGCAATTCCACCAGGTGGGGAATTTCCTCGCGGCAAGGTGTGCACCAGGTCGCCCAGAAATCAAGCAGCACCACCTTGCCGCGGTAGGCAGAGAGCTGAAGAGATTGGCCGTTCAGTTGGGGCAGGGAAAAATCGGGTGCAACGGAATGCTGTTTTGCCGTCGGGCCTCTAGCTATACTGCCGCCACGATGCAATGCGACGTAGACGCCGACGGCCACGAAGAGCAACCCTGCGCCAATCAGAATTCTTCTTCGCGACGCCACGTTCCTTACTGTCCTTTCGCGACCGGATAGCCCTTTTCAACCCAGTCTGCCCCGAAGTTGTTGGCGATGTAGAGCACCTTTACGTTGGTGAACCCCATCGCGCGCAAGGCGTCGTCAGCGGGCTTGACGTTCGGGCAATGGTTCCAGGGGCAGCAACCGCAGTAGAGAACAATGAACTTTTTCTTAGGCAGGGAGTCAACCTGCCGGTGGAGCTGTTGCATCCCGGCCTCGGAAGTGACAGGTCCAACATACTCCGAGGCGGGAATGTGAGCCTGCGCGTAAAGCACGTAAGATCCCACCTGAAGCATCAATGGCTTCTCGCCCTGCGTAGCCTGCAGGATCTTCACCAGATCTTCCGGATTGATGAGATGCGAGGAAGGTATGGAAGTCGCCTGTCCCGGCGCCTGACCAAGAAAGATAGCAGCCGAAAGCGCGCTTATCAAAACGGCAAGAGCGATTCTTCTGGTCCGTTTGGAGATCATCTTAATAACCTCCCGTTAATAATCTACCGCAACTACTGACCATCCTTCGCCGGCGGTTCTTTCGGCAGCGCTGGCTCGATCGGCTTGCGCGGCAGCATCTGGTCGCGCATGGCAGCATCATAGACAAAGCCGGCTACGATGACCGCAATCTGCTTGAGATCCTCAGGCTGCAGGCGATCGAACACGTCCATGTTGGAGTGGTGCGTGCGCGTCTCGTATTCCATGGGATCCTGGATGAACTGGAATCCCGGAATCCCGACGGCGTCGAACGACTGGTGGTCGGTGCCTCCGGTGTTGCGCATGGTGAGCGTGGTCATGCCCAGGTCTTTGAAAGGCTTCATCCAGGCCTCGAAGATCGGCGCCACGGCTTCGTTCTCCTGCAGGTAGACGCCGCGAATCTTGCCCGTGCCGTTATCCACGTTGAAGTAGGCGGAGACCTTGGCCTGCTCGGGTTTCACCGTTACCTCGCCGGCCTGGCGCCGCGTAACCGTGGGCATGCCCTTCATGTCGGGATCGTCCACGGGCGGACGCGAGCCGAAGTGCTGCTCGACGTAGTACTGCGAGCCGAGTAAGCCTTCTTCCTCGCCGCTCCACAGGCCGATGCGGATGGTGCGGCGGGGCTTGATGCCGGAGTCCTTTTCGATCTGTTTCAGTATGCGCACGGCTTCCATCATGACGATTGTGCCCGCTCCGTTGTCGGTAGCGCCGGTGCCCGCATGCCAGGAGTCGAGGTGCGCGCCCAGCATGACAATTTCATCTTTCTTGTCGGTGCCGGGGATTTCCGCCAGGGTGTCGTACTGCATGGGATCGTCATCGTAGAAAGTGTTGACGACGTTCAGTTCCAGGGTCACGTCTTTCTTCTGCTGCAGCAGCCGCGCAATGCGGCTCCAGTGCTCCGAGGCCATGGTCAGCTGCGGGACCGTCGTGGTTTCGCCTGGTTTGTACGAGCCGCCAGACTGCACAAAGACCGTGCCTCCGCCGGCGGAGTCGCGGCTGTGGTCAATCACCGCCAGAACCTTTTCGTCGGCGTAGAACTGGTTTAAGTCTTTCATGAACTGCCGCCGCCGGGCGAACTCCGCCATACGAAACATGGGACGCTCACCTGGAATCTGATACTCGCCGATCTTGGCCAGATCGTCATCGCTCAAACGCTTGAAGGGTGCTTCCGCGATGGGCTTCAAATCGGCGTCAGGGCCGGCGATCACGATCATGCCGGCCAGCTTGCCGCGATATTTGTCGAAGTCTTTTTTTTCTTCGATGGTGACGCGAACACACTTGCCGGTGACCACCCCATTCGTGCCCGGCGTCCATGCTTTCGAGTAAACAATCAGCGGCGCGATGTCGGGCGAGGTCATGCGGGCGTTGACGTACTGATTGGCCCAGCCGCGGCCGAATGGGCCCCAGGCCTCGAGATGAGCGTTGCTCAAGCCCATGGCAGTGAGCTGGTCGCGGGTCCACTCGTTGGCCCGCTTCATGTTGGGAGATCCAGTGAGCCGCTCGCCAATCGAATCCATCAGTCCAGACGCGTAGTCCATGACTTTGGAATTGCGGAATCCCTCGTAGCGAATGCGAGACATCGCCTCGAGATCAACCTTTTCCTGAGCCCACAGCGCGGGAACAAATAACAGAACTATGGCGAGAGAACAGACCAGTCTGCTGGACTTTTTCATACGGGAAGCTCCTAAGTGGGATCAACTGGGATCAAAGCGGCGATTATACAACTGCAGCGGAGTTGGACGGCTGCGGGATTAAGAAGTTACTTCGAGGCCGAGTTTTCGGGAGGCGGTATCGGTGCGGGCTTCATATCTTCCTCGCTGCTGTTCTTGATTGTGTACAGCACGATGAGCGTGATGCGGCGGTTCGACGGGTCCAGCGGAGCATCGGGCTTGCGCAAGCGCTGATCGGCAAAGCCCCGCACCTGCGTGACCTGATCCGCTTTGAGTCCGTTCGCCTGCATGATCCGTCGGGCGGCATTGGCGCGATCGGCGGAGAGTTCCCAGTTGCCGTAGTTAGCCGAAGGCGCGTAAGGGTTGGAGTCGGTGTGACCTTCGATGGAAATTTTGTTGGGGAGTTGCCCCAGCTCTTGCGCCAGGGTGATCAGCAGGTCGCGTCCATCGGCCTTCAGCTTGGCGCTGCCGCTGTCGAAAAATGTTCCGGCAGCCGACTCGGAAAGCTCGATGCGCAAACCCTCCGCGGTTACGGTCATCTCGATGTGGTTCTTCAGCTTTTCAAAGTCCGTCACCTGCCGGATGGCCGTCTGCAGCTGGTCTTTCAGTTTCGGCATGTTGTCGCGGCTGAGAGTGAAATTCTCTCCCGTGCCCGCCATGTTGGAGCCGACTTTTTTCGCCGTGCCGGTGGGATCTTTGAAATAGCCGCCCACCGCCACCTGAATCTGTTTGCTGGAGTTCAGCAGCCAGAGCACGATAAACAACGCCATCATGGCCGTGACAAAGTCGGCGTAGGCGACCTTCCAGGCGCCGCCGTGATGGCCGCCGTGGCCGCCCTTTTTCTTCAGGATGATGATGGGACGCGTTTTGTCCATGCCCTTGTCCGCTGTCCAAAGCTCAGGCCGAGGCTGCCGCCGCGGCTGCTGCCGCCGCACCTCCGCCGCGGCAGGCCTTTTCCAGTTCCTGGAAGGAAGGCCGCACGTGGCCCGGAATCGCCCGCCGCGCCGTTTCCACCGCCATGATGGGAGCGCTGCCCTTCAGGAAAGAAACGATCAACACCCGCAGCACGGCGAGAAATGCGTGCTCTTCTTCGGCCGCCTTGGCCATGTTGGCCGCGACGGGTCCGACCAGGCCGTAGCAGAGCAAAACGCCGAGGAACGTTCCCACCAGAGCGGCTGCGACTTTGTGCCCGATTTCCTCGGGCGGACCGCCCAGCGCTCCCATCGTGATCACCACCCCGAGAACCGCAGCCACAATTCCCAAGCCGGGGAGGGAGTCGGCCATGGTACTCAGGGCCGCAGTGGGCTGGGTGGAGTCGTGATGGTGAACTTCCATATCCAGGTCGAGCATCTGATCGAGTTCGAACGTATCCACACCCGTGATGGCCATGCGCAGCGAATCGCACACGAAGTCGCGCACGTGATGGTTCTTGAGGAAGGCCGGATTCTTGGAAAACACGGCGCTCTTTTCGGGTTCTTCCACGTCCGATTCCAGCGCCATGAGGCCGTCTTTGCGGGCTCTGTTCAGCAGGTCGTACATCATTTTCAGGGTGTCAATGTAGGCTTGCTTGCTGAACTTGGAGCTTCCGAACACGCAACCGATTCCGTCTACGATCTTCTTGATGATGTGCAGCGGGTTGGCGATCAGCACCGTGCCCGCCGCCGCTCCGCCGATGATGAGCAGTTCCGCCGGCTGCAGAAGTACGCGCAAATTGCCGTGCTCCATCAGGTAACCGGCGACGATGCAGCCGAAAACGATGACGATGCCGATAATGGCGAACATTCCTAGCTCCCCGCAGTCTGGTTGTCGCTGGCAGCGGCGACGCGGACGCGCGTGGCCGAGGCCGCGTCCGAGGATTTCTGTACCCTTTCCAGGATCGACTCCACAGTGTCGCCGGGTTCGGCCGCAGTCCGGCCCATCGAAACCGGCAGCGAGCGTCGTTCTCCCCACCATTCGATTCCGTTGCTGGCCAGCATGCGCCGGACGCGTTCCGCCACCGAGCGCAAGGCCTCCTCGCTGCAGCCATTCACAATCACCAGGAACTGATCGTCGCTCCAGCGGCCCACCAGATCGGTCTTCCAAAGTGAGCCTTCCAGCGTGCGCCCGATTATGCTCAGCAAAGAACCAGCGGCTTCGATTCCATAGTGGGCGCGGAAATCCACGAGGCCCTCCAGTCGAATACATAGCACGCCGAAAGGCCGTTGCACCTCGGCAAGCGTTCCCAGGGTTTCGCGCAGGTGGGCTTGCATCATGGCGCGGCTGGCGACGCCCGTGACTTCGTCCACGCAACCGGCCAGGTGGAGGCCGCCCACGCGGTCGGTGAGTGTGGCCTGCTGCTGGTCCTCGAAGATTTCTGCCGCGCCGATAATCGAGCCGTGCCCGTTGTGCACCGGAACTGCCCGCGCGCGAACCGGGATTTCGTGCCCGGCCTTGTGGTGCAGAAAGCCCAGCGCTTCCGCGGCGTGCCCGGTCTTGATGGCCCGCGCCAGCGGACAATCTTCGTTGCACCATTCGCAATCCTGCTGGTCGCAGTGCAGCAGCGCCTCTCCGATACAACAGTGTCCGATCACGTCATAGCGCAGATGGCCGGTAATGCGTTCCGCCCCGTCGCTCCACAGCACGATTTTTTTCTGTACGTCCACAACGCACAGGCCGGTCTGCAGACTCTCCAGAATGCTGCGATAGACCTCGGCATCGTCAAATGCGGACATGGCACGGTCGGCGGCAGATTGCCCCGGACTAAGGTTTCATCGGCAAAGCGCACCGGGACTTCAACGTGCTTTGCTTCGCAAGTCTCGCTGTGCGGTGGGAAGCTACGGTCCTTCAAAGAGATGGGAGACTGGCACTTCCGGGGAGGCCGATGGCACCGAAGTGCCATAGGCAGCAAGGCTTTTCGCGTTTAGCCTCGGCGGTGAGCAGTTCTGGGGGAGGGCTGCCCGGGCGTCCTGGACTCGCAAGAGTCTCGGGGCGCTCGTTATTTTTTGGGCCGCATTTCACCGAATCAGGGATCCGCAGGCCGTACGTTCCGCATTCGCAATCTCGACAAACGGGAACTCCGCAAAAGCACGCAGAATCACTTATGCTTCTTTTCCGAGGTACGGAATCGAGCAGGCAGGACAGGTTAGCAATCGTCGACGATTCGAAGCCCGACCTGCCGGAACGGTGTGTATGGGGCAGATACTTTCTTACCGTCCGTAACGCCCCATCCATTCTGCTTGCGCCAGCAGGTGGCCCTGCATGGTCGCTTCCAGTTCGCGGTTGCCGGCTCCGGCTTTGAGATCGAGCTTGGTATCCAGCGCAAAGAGCTTGAAATAGTAGCGATGCGGCTTGCCCGGCGGCGGACAGGGGCCGTTGTATCCCGTCCTGCCGAAATCGTTGTTTCCTTGCTGCGAGTCATCGGGCAGACGCGCGGCCTTGCTGATCCCTTCGGCTAACCCGCGCGCCTCGGGTGGAAGATTCCACAGCACCCAATGATTCCAGTTTCCTACGGGAGCATCAGGATCGTCGGCGAGCAGTGCGAAGCTCTTCGTGCCCGCCGGTGGATCCGTCCACGAAAGCTGCGGCGACACGTCGGCCCCATCGCAGGTGAATTTCTTCGCGATGTCGCCGCCATTGGAGAAGCTCGGACTGGAAATGGTCAGAGACATGGTCTTTCCTCCGGTTTGCGAGCGCGGCGAGGCTGAAGCCGCGAGCGCGCCCGGTTTGAATGACAGCATTGACAAGAAAGTGAGCAAGAAGAGTGCGATCAAGGAAAAGGTGACGGTGATGCCAGCAACAGTCGTGTAACGCCGCATGGAGCCTCTCTTTGAGTGTCGGGCGGATTGGCCGGGCTGCAGGGAGGATTGCAAAGCGTCCTCGGCGGACAGCTTTAGTTGGTGGAAATGGTGAAGTTTACCGTGATCCTGGCCTGGGTCTCAACCGCTTCGCTGCCCAGGTAATGCGGTTTGAAGCGCCATTGTTTCACGGCTTCCTGCGCCGCGCTGGCCAGGATCGGCGGCCCGCTGAGCACGTGCAGGTCTTGAATCGCTCCGTCGCGGCTGATCAGGGCCTGCAGAATTACCGAGCCCTGCACTTTCATCTGGCGGGCCAGCAAAGGATAGCCCGGCTGCACCGAATGGCTCACGATGGCGGTAGTATCGGCCGACATCTGCACCCGTTCCGCGGCGTTCGAAGTTATGCCCGCTGCCGTGTCGGCAGCCCCGTTGGCGGCTTCGGAAACCGTTTGCGGCGCCGTGCCGGGCTGCAAGTCAACGCGAACAGAATTTGTTCCGGGATGAACCTTGCGATGACTGTCGCCTGCGACCACCTCTACTTCAAGCGGCGGGAGCACGGTTCTTTGCGCCGTGGTGTTCGCGGGCGGATTGGGTGGCGCTGCAGGAGGTGCCGCTTTCGCTTGCGCTTTGGCGTTGTGCCGCGTCTTCGCGATCGTCGGTCGCTTAGTGGATGGCGCCGCGGGGAGCGGCGCTGCCGCGGTGGTGGCCGGCGCGCTCTCGTTAGCCTGGTCCTCCGCTTCCTGCGTGTCGGGGAACCAGAAATCCCGATCGTGGTACAGAAGCAATCCTAGCGCCGCGAGCAGCAGAACCAGAGCGCCTATCATCAGGCGCTGCTGGCTTCTCTCGGTGGGTCTGCGCCCAGGCGGCGCAGTCAGAAACTGCTGCTTCGTCTTAGTCTCTAACGCCTTAGGCTCGAACGTCTTGGGCTCGAAGGTTCTTGGCTCGGACATGGGGATCCCTGGGGCCGCTCCTGGGGGACGACTCTACGCATAGTATGCCTCGAAAAGCCTTCAAAGGCCAGAAAAAGCGTGGGGTTTCCAGGCCCTTTCTATGGCCCATTCGTGCCATATTGGGGCGACTTTTTGGGCTTTTGACTCGAGCGCCAGGACGCCAGGCATCTGCCAGATCCACAGTCAACGTTGGGGGTCCCTAGCAGGCCAGCTGACCGCGAGTGATTTTCAGGCCAGGCAGGTTCCCCAGCACGGTTACGGCGACTGCCTCGGTCTTGAAGAACTCGTTAGCCAGATTGGCCAGATCTTCCGCGGTCACGGCTTCGATGCGCTCGATCAGTTCGTCAAGATCGTAGTAGCGCTCGAAATACATTTCCTGGCGGGCCAGGTTCGACATGCGGGCGGTGCTGGACTCAAGGGAAAGCATCAGGCTGCCTTTGAGCTGGGCCTTCGCGCGGCGCAATTCCTCTTCCTGCACCGCTTCGGTCTTGAGCTTGCGGAATTCGCTGACCACTGACTGCACCACTTTGGCGGCTGAGGCGAGAGAGGTTCCGGCGTAGACCGCGAGGCATCCAGTGTCGCGATAGGGATTGAGATCGCTGTAGATGGAGTAAACCAGTCCCTGGCGCTCGCGAATGTTCTGGAACAGGCGCGAGCTCATTCCGCCGCCGAGCAGGGTATTCAAAACATAGCCGGCGTGGCGTTTCTCATGTGCGATCGGATGCGCCGGCACGCCCAGGCACAGCTGCACCTGCTCCAGCGCCTTTTTGTTGCGCAGAATGATGCGCGCCGCGATCTTCGGCGCCGAGGAATGGAAGCCATTCTTCATCGGCTTCATGTGCTCGAACTGCCGCGTCACCAGCTCGACGAAGCGCTCATGATCGAGATTGCCCGCCGCCGACACGATGATATTCCCGGGCACGAACCGGCGAGCGTAGGCGTCAAGCACCGTCTGACGCTCGAAACGCTTTACCGTCTCCTTGGTGCCGAGAATCGGCTTGCCGAGAGGATGATCTTTCCAGAAATTCTGGGTGAAGATTTCGTGCACCAGATAGTCGGGGTTGTCCTCGTCCATCTTGATTTCTTCGAGGATCACGCCGCGCTCGCGGACAATGTCAGCGGCATCAAAGACCGGATTCAGAACCAGATCGCTCAGGATGTCGAGCGCCGTCGGAATATGTTCGTCGAGCACCTTCACGTTGAAACAGATGCACTCCTTGGCGGTGAACGCGTCCATGTTGCCGCCGATCGAATCCACCTGGCGGGCGATTTCCTCCGCCGTGCGATGCTGCGTGCCTTTGAACACCATGTGCTCGATGAAGTGGGAGATTCCGTTCCATTCGGCGTCTTCGTCGCGGGAACCGGTCTCGAGCCAAATGCCAATGGAAGCGGAACGGATGTGCGGCATCTGCTCGGTAATGATCGTCAGACCATTGGGCAGCGCCTGCCGGCGGATACTGCGAACTTCTCGGGCCATGAGTGCTTCTTGCTCGTATGAAAATTACTTCTACACCCCAGTAAAGTTGCCGTGGAAGGATCTTTACTATTCTGACACAATTATTCTGAACCCGCGCGGCGGCTGTGCGAGAATAGTTTAGTGATTTAGAATCAGTGAGTTAAACGGCTGTTCGGTGCTGGGGGTTAGCTGCTAATGATGGGCCTGGCGAGGTTCTGGTCAGGCCGGCCGATTCCAGTTCATGACCAATTCCTCGCAAGTCGCGCTGCTCGGGCTGGACCGCACCGAGATCGCCGCGCTCGTCGAGAGCGCAGGCGAGCCGGCTTACCGCGCGCAGCAGCTTCTAGAGGCGGTGTATCGCCAGCGCGTGGATTCGATTGAGCAGATTTCCACTCTGCCCCAGCAGTTTCGCGCTGGTCTGGCCCAAAAAGGCGTCTCGATCGGCCTGCCTGCGATCGAACAACGATTCGTGTCACAGGACGGAACGGTGCGCTATTTGATCGGATTTCCCGACGGTCAGAGTGTGGAAACGGTGTGGATGCCGGAAGGCGACGGCGGCGAAGCCGGGGATGGAAGCGAGGCGGGCGATTCGGCAAGTGCCGCCGAGCCTTCGCTCGGCCGGACGGGCGAGGACGCCCGCCCCCACACATTCTGGAACGCCGCTCGCGGCTGGGATCGCGCGACGATCTGCATTTCGAGCCAGGTAGGCTGCGCCGTCGATTGTCAATTCTGCCTGACCGCGTTGCTGGGCGTGAAACGAAACCTGAGCGCGGGCGAAATCGTGGGCCAGGTATGCGCGGTGCTCAAGGATCAGAAAGTCTCGCCACCCGAGGATCGCATCAATCTTGTCTTCATGGGGATGGGCGAGCCGTTCCTCAATTACGACAATTTCATGAAAGCAGTGCGTCTGCTGGTGCAGGAAGTCGGCGTGGCCGAATCGCGCATGACGGTTTCGACCGCGGGCATTGTGCCGCGCATTCATGATTTCGGTGAAGAACCGGTCCGGCCGAAGCTGGCCATCTCGCTGAACGCGTCGAATGACGAATTGCGCACCCGGCTGATGCCGCTGAATCGCAAATGGAATCTGGAAAAGCTGCTGGCGGCGGCGGGTAATTTTCCTCTGCGCCATCGCGAACGAATCACCTTCGAATACGTGCTCCTGAACGAAGTCAACGATGCGCCCGAGAACGCCAAGGAAGTCGCGGAGTTGCTGCGCCGCATGCGCGCCAAAGTCAATCTGATTGCGCTGAATCCGGGGCCGGGCATCGACTTTTCCACTCCCGCGGCGGAGCGGGTAGCCGCTTTCCAGCAAGTGTTGATCGCGGCAGGAATCCCAACCTTTGTGCGACGTCCGCGCGGCCGCGATATCTACGCGGCCTGCGGTCAACTCAAGCGAACGGTTGCGCTTGCCACGATGCCGGCACCGTAGTTTCTTCGGACTGGGCTGGGGCAGTTTCCGCAGTGGGCAGTTCCACGCGCAGCAGCAACGCGCCATCGTCGCACCGCTGGCATGAAATCCGACCACGATGTTCCTGCAAGATGCCCTGACATGCGGCCAGACCGAGGCTGTCTTCAGGATCAGCCGCATGCAGGCCCGCCGATGAGGGGGAAGGAGCGGAGCCAGTGGAAATCTGCAGCACGGCTGTGTCGGCCTGCCGCTGGCTGCTGACGGTCAGGATCTTGCCGCCCCTCTCGCTCATGATATGAAGGCAGTTTCCCACCAGTTGCAGGCACATTTGAAGCAGCTGATTGGAGTCTCCCAGCACCTTCGGCAGGGCGGCGTCGAACTGGACCCGTACTTCGATGTGGAGAGGCTCCCATTGCGGTTGTGCCAGTTTGACGGCGGTGCGCGCCAGGGTGTTGAGATCAATCAGCATCTTCGGCGCAGGCGCCTGCCGGGCGAAGCTGATCAGACTGGCGACCAGCGCCTTGGTACGGCGGGAGTATTGGCCGATCTTTGCCGCTAGAGGTTCCTGTTCGGCTGTGAGCTGCGTACTCAGCAGCAAGTCGGAATAGCCCAGCATGGCGGTGATCGGATTATTGAGTTCGTGCGCCGCACCCGCGACCAGTTGCCCGATCGAAGCCAGCTTCTCCGATTGCAGGATCTGGGCCTGAAGATGTTTGAGAGTGTCAAAAGACTTCCGCGAGTGGTCGAGCAGATGCATCAATTCGCGGTCGAGACGATGCTGGCGGAAGAACACCATGATGCCCATCGCCAATGCGGCAACCAGAGTCAGTGCCAGCCGGAACATGCGGATGCGCGAAGGAATCCTTGTATCGGAAAGAGTCCAGGCTGCCAATAGAGGCAGGGAGAACGCGGCAATCATGCCGCAGCGGGCGACCCACACGCCATACACGGTTGATACTTTGCCCTCGGCCTCGGGCGTGTCGGCCTTGGTCGACAAGCCAACCCAGGTAAGGCCAGCCATGGCAATCACCAGCGGAATGTCATAAAGACTGCCGCTGTAATACGTCTTCCGCTCGATAGCCCAGTTTGCAAAGGTAGAACCGGCGGAGTAGCTGAGGTTCACGCAAAACAAACTGGCATACAGCCTGCGCCAATGACCTTTGCTGGTCAGCCAACAGGCTGCCAAGCCAGTGAGGACGACCAACTTCTCCGCGTTGTAGGCCGCGTCCAGGTTGTGATCGTACGCCGTTACGTTCGGCACGACATATTGCCAGGGAATGACTACCAGGACGTAAAGATAGAACCACCACACCAGCAGGAGTGCGAAGTCAAGACGTCTGAGACGGGCGGCATATTCATCCTGCGGCACATGTGGACGCAAAGCCAGCGCCGCCATCAAGGGAACCAGGTTCAGGAAGAGAATGATGTCGCCGGCGTAAAGGTCGGGCACGTCACGGCGCAGCACAACCTCGTTGTTAGTCCACAGCAGTTGATAGGAAAACCAGAAACCAATGCCCAGAGTAACCAGCGACCAGAACAGCCGCATGCGTCCCCGCGAACGCAGTGCCAGGGGTACGAACGAGACAGCACCAGAGAGCAACAGAAAGCACTGGATCAGATCGCTCAGGGCACTCAGGCGGAAGGATTGGGGCAGAAAGAGGGCTGCCGATACGGCTGTGGCCAGTGCCGCTATGAGCGCGGCCAGCCACACTTTGGAGAGTTTGCTCAAGCCATGGCCTCCGCAGCCATTCTAGACCGGGGAAGTGGAGCGATCGTGGTTACTGTAGTAACCTAGCGTGTCAAAGTCTAAAGGAGTCCGTGGTAGATGGGCGGCGCACACCGAAAGCGTTGCTGGTCGGTAATCGTTTCTGGTTCAATCCTATGGGTCACAGCCTGCCCTGCCGCGCGGAGATTGATCTAATTGCCTTCCTACGCTGAACGCTACCGACAGTCGTGGCGATTGCAAATTGCGCCAGACCCGAGCGAGACCCGCCGGGTTGAGCGCTGGCTGGCGACCGCCCGGGTGTTCCTGGCCGCTGCGGCGCTGGCAGCCATCCGCATGGACCCAACCGAACTGGGCCATTCGTGGGCGGCCTACGGTCTGTTCGTGTTTTATCTGGCCAACGGCATTCTCATCATGATGCTGCTGCGGCGGCGGCAGCAGTCCACCGCTGCTTTTCGCGTCCTGGTGCATGCGGGAGATATCGTATGGCCCGCCTTGATTTCGATTTTCGCCGAAGGACCCCGAAGCCCCTTCTTTCTGTTTTTCTTTTTCGTGTTGGCCGCGGCCGCCTACCGTTGGGGTCTCTGGGAGACGCTGGGCACGGCTGCTGCCGAAGTGGCCTTGCTGTGGATGGGAGGTTTTGTGCTGCTCCACGGCTGGCTGGGTCCGGGTGGTTCGCCGGCGCTGAGGCAGTTCCTCGGTTTACGCGTGAACCTGCCTGAGTTCGAACCCGAGCGTCTGTTCATGCTCTCGGTCTACCTGATTGTGATGGGGCTGCTGCTGGGCTATCTGGCCGAGCAGCAAAAAAGCCTGCGAGCCGAAAAAACGGTGATTACCCGCTTTCTGTCCCGAGTGCGGGTGGAAGATGGGCTGACCGGAACCATGCAGCGGATCTTCCAGGAAACCGCGGCCATGTATGGCGCGTCGCGCCTGCTGGTAGCCTCGCAGGAATCTCACAGCCACCGGGTTTTTCTGGGGGAACTGAACAAGGCCAGCGACGGAGCGTTTGGCGAGTTTCGTTGGCTGGATTCGAAGCCGGCGGACGCGAGCACTTATCTGGACGATTTCCCGGGAGAAGTCTGCCATGCCGCAAGCAAGAAGGGTCGCTGGTTCATCTTGGCGCTCGATCGCGACGGCAACCCATTGCCCGCGGCTGACCCATCGTCCATTTCCCGCGTGCGCGATGCGCAGACGTTCGGTTCGCTGATTACGGTGGCATTCCTGTTCGGAGAAGAATGGAGAGGGCGCGTCTTCCTGTTCGACCCCTTCTGGCAAGGCGAGAAGCAGGAGGAACTTCGCTTTCTGCTGAATCTGGTACAGCAGGTGGGACCGGCGATCTACAACGTTTACCTTTTGCACCGGCTGCGCCGCCGGGCGGGAGCGGCCGAGCGCGCCCGCGTGGCGCGCGAACTGCACGATGGCGCAGTGCAGTCGCTGATCGCGGTCGAGATGCAGGTCGATGTGTTGCGCCGCCAGGCCGAGGCCAAGCGGCCCATCAGCGAAGAATTGGGGCGCATCCAGGGACTGCTCCGCGAGGAGGTGCTCAAGCTGCGCGAGCTGATGCAACAGATGAAAGCCATCGACGTGGATGCGCAACGGCTGCTGGGCGTTTTGAGCGATGCGGTCGAGCGCTTCCAGCGCGAGACTGGCATCAGCGCCCGCTTCGTTACCGACGTCGAGGAACTGGACATGCCGCAGCGCGTGTGCCGGGAAGTACTCCGCATCGTGCAGGAGGGACTGGTCAACGTTAGAAAGCACAGCGGCGCGCGTCACGCCCTGGTGCGGCTTGGCTGCAGCCGCGACCAGTGGAATCTTACGATTGAAGACGACGGCAAGGGGTTCCCCTTCGCTGGGCGGCTCAACCACGATCAAATGGAAAGCGTGGGCAAAGGACCTATGATCATTAAGGAACGGGTGCGTTTGATTGCCGGCGAACTCACGGTAGAATCAACTCCCGGAAAAGGAACGCGCCTGGAGATTACCCTACCGCGCGAGGAAGTGCCCCATGAATTTTAGGAAAGCGCAAACCGTTCGCATTCTGATCGCCGATGACCACCCCATCTTCCGCGATGGTCTGCGGCGGTTGCTGGAAGCCGAAGCAGACCTCCAAGTCCTGGGCGAAGCTGCCGACGGTGCCGAGGCGGTGAAGCTGGCGCGACAACTGAAGCCGGACATTCTGCTGCTCGATCTGGCCATGCCCAAGCATCCGGGGCTGGAGGCCCTGCGCGATCTCAGTGTCGTGCCCGGCGCTTCTCCGGTGCGGGTTATTCTGCTGACCGCGGCGGCCGAGAAGAGCCAGATCGTGGAGGCGCTGCAGTTGGGCGCCCGCGGCGTAGTGCTCAAGGATTCGGCCACGCAACTGCTGCTGAAAGCGATTCACACCGTGATGGCGGGAGAATACTGGGTGGGACGCGAGAGCGTGTCGAACCTGGTGCAGTACCTGCGCACCCTGATGCAGTCTTCGGTCGACGAGGCGCGGCAGAAAAAATTCGGGCTGACGCCGCGCGAATTGGAGATTGTTTCGGCGGTGGTTGCCGGATACGCCAACAAGGAGATCGCAGAGTATTTCAAGATCAGCGAAGACACGGTCAAACATCACCTGAGTAACATCTTCGACAAACTAGGGGTTTCGACCCGGCTGGAACTGGCTTTGTTTGCAGTCAACCAAGCCTTGCCGCTCAAGAGTATTGCCTGAATTCCGGGTTGACGGCTGCCATGGCGACCCGCTGGCACGTTTGTGCCATTGGCGAGACGCATTCCGGCCATTATTATTATCGAGCTAGACCAGCCTGAAAATCAGGGTGTGGAATTAGAGCGGGCGTAATTCCGTGTCGTTGGATCTGGCCAGAAACGAGGAGCCCCCGTGGCAAAACTGCTGCAGCAACTGTGGAATGACGAGCGCGGTCAGGATATCGCCGAATATGCCGTCATGCTGGCGGTGATTCTGGTGATTGTTATCGGCACGGTGCGGCTCATCGGTTCCAATGCCAACAACGTTTTCTCGCAAGTGGGTAGTGCCATCCAGTAACTACTTCGTAAAATCCCCGAAAGACAGGTGGCAGAGAATACGTGTCGCCGTGGTGTGCGCGAAGGCAACCTGGGGTTGCCCCAGCCGCCTGCAGTCCGGCATGTACTTCGGTGGCTAACGCCTAGGAATCCAGGCAACTGCTACCGCAGACCTGAAAACTTGCGCCACCCGGCGCATTCTCTTTTTCACAAAACTATTTTTGCTCAGGTGTTGCCGGCGCGGCCGGCGGTGTAACGGGCGAGGACGTAGTGAGTGCCATCTTCTCCGGGCCTCCGGTGGACAACCGAGCCAGGTGGGGGAAAAACGGAGTGATCTCGAACTCCATCTTCTCGTTCGCTGAGTTCAGCGCGACGGCTTTGGCCTTGGAGAGTTCCACCTGATCACTCCAGGGATCGACCTTGAGGCGACCGCCGAGCGGCAGGGCCGCAATCTGGTCGAGCTTCTTTTCGTCGAGCGCCGGGGCCGCTGCCAGCAGGCTCGACATGCGGACGCCCTTGCCCTGGAACAGGCTGTTGCCCAGGTGAGGGCGAATTAGATTCGGCAGGTCGGGCGCCTTCTGCTGCAGCGCCTTCAGGAACAGGCCCGCATTGCCCAGCTTGTCTTTGTACGGCGAATTTTTCAGCAATTCCAAAGCCTTGTTGTCGGCTGCTTCCTCATCCGCAGTGCTGCGCTTGAAATCGAGCCGCTGGAACGAGTCCTCATCGGGGAAAAACATCTTGTCGTCGAAGGCGAGAGTGGTATCGAGACGGTGCCCCAGCACGATGTGGCTGAGTTCGTGAGCCAGCACCATGGCCAGTGAGGCTTCATCGGGAAGCACGTCGAGCAGGCCGCGGCTTACGACGATGGTGTGGCCGATGGTGAACGATTCCAGCGGCGCGGTCAGCAACACACGGCAGTGCAGGTCGCCCTGCAGGTCAATGTTGTTGGTGAGCAGCAGATTGTTCACCACGGTGCACAGAATCTTGTCCACCTCTCCCGGAGGCGCAAGCAGACCGATCTTTAACAGCCTCTCAACCACGTTCTCTTCGGCCTGCTTCTCCCACATGCGCTCGGCCACCACCGGAGTCGCGTCGGCCGCCGTCTCGCTCTGATCCTTCACCGACTGCGGCGAATCCACCAGGATCTGGGTAAACTCCTCCGTCTTGCTCAATCCTTTGAGGTCATATCCCCACAGCCGCGTCTGCGCCTTGAAATGCAGCGTCTTGGTCAGACCCGTTTTCAGGTCCGACTCCTCGGTGTAGATGTACGCCGGCAACCACGTTCCCGGGCGCAGGTTCAGGCGCCAGCTGTCGAAGTGGAAGAAGAAATTGATCTTGGGATGGGGGGTGTACGTTCCGTTGAAGCGAACGATGTTGTAATCCTGGTCTTCTACCCAGATCCTGCCCATGAATCGCGGAATCTTATCGCCCTCTTTGGGCTGCACATCGATGACCAGGCAGCGGACGTCACCGAGAAATTCGCGGCGTATGAAATTGAAGTTGTAATACCGCTTTTGAAAATCGGTGTCGAGCACGACCATCTGAGCGAAACCCAAAGGAAGGAAGTGCAAGGAGTAAATCCCGGTCAGCTTGGTGACCAGCCGATGGCCGAATCCCGGCTGGCCCACAAAGGAAGTGTCTTCCGGACCCTCGGACATGTCGAGGCGGCCGAGAAAATACTTGTCTTTGACGGGGACAGGATTTCCCGAGCCGTCGTTCTTCAGGTCCTGCAGGTAGGTCTCGACCAGGGGATGCAGATGGCGCATCTGCGCCAGAAAAAGATGTTCTCGCTGGACGACTCGGTCGATCACGTCATTCAAGGTCAGACTGGCTGCGGGCATCGGCGCCCCACTCTGGGCGGGCGCGCCGGAAATTGGGCTCGAACCTTGCGCAGACGGCGCTGCAGCGGCAGGCGAATCCTGAGAAGCTGCCGGCAGAAAGCACGCCAGCAACACGAGCAACATTACTGCGCCGAACCGCACCATTCGCATAAGATCCTTCTTCTTGTTTTTGCGATCACGTCAATTGGAAAATGATGTGCAGGACCGCGGTTGAGTCCGAGGGCCGGCCATCCTGAAGCGCGGGTTTGAACCGAATCTGCTCGGCGGCCCGTATGGCCGCATCATCTAGACCATATCCCAGCCCGCGAATGACCCGCAACACCTCGATTTTCCCTGACGCCTCAAAGGTTACTTCCAGAAGCACCTCGCCCTCAATCCGCTTGGCGCGGGCCTCCGCCGTGTAGACAGGAGTCGGCTTGGAGATGATTTCCGCCGGTGTCATTGTCACCACCGCGGGACGCGCCTGCACCGTAGGAGGAGCAGGAACGTCGGCATCGCCAAAGCCAGCCTGGTGCACCGTGCCTCGGGGAGAAGACGGAGTCTGAACGGCGGCGCCACCTCCGAATCCCGCGCTGGCCACCACGCCGCGCGCGCCGTTGGCGCCTCCGGTTCCGTTGCCGTAGCCCGGTCCGGTGGGCAGATCAAAGCCGCCCGCCTGCGCGATGTTCACGGGGGATTTTCCGGTGTTGAGTTTCGCCGGGACGCCGTTCGGATCGCCAAATCCGCCGGTCTGCACCTGCTCTGCCGCGCGCTCAATGGTCTGCGGCGCCGAACTTCCAGTCGAGAACACGTTGGTCCTGACAGCTTTTGGAATGACCGGCGCGGTCGACGGCGGCAGAGGTTCCATCTTCCTGGTTGGAATCTTCACCTGGGGAGCGGGCGCATCTTCCGCCGCCTTCGGTTTGGGCTGCGGCGCGGGCAGACGCAGGGCCGCGGTCGGAGGGTCGACTTCCGCCACCAGCACCGGCTTCGGCAGTTGCTGCTGCGGCGCATGATTGACCGGGACAGGCGTGGGGACTAGCTCGATGGCGTGATAATCGCGTGCCGGCGGATCAAGAACTTCGGGATGGAGCACCGGGATCCAGACAAGAATCGCGATCGCGATGACTTGCACGCCATAGCCGAAGACAAACTCGGACCACGGCGTTTTCCACCTGGGAAGTGAAGAGAACAGGTTGGGTGCAGGTACCGAAGATCCCATAATCAATTCCGGCCGTACCGTTCAAACAACGGCCAGCCTGCAAAAGTTTTTCTTTCCTGTTGTTGAACCAATGGAAATCCTGGGGGAGTTGCTTATGCCAAGTGTACTACCACGACCCCATATATGCACGACAGAGACCACTCCTGCGGTTGAGAATAAAGCGATAAAGCACGAGGCGTCAATGTCTTACAAGGGACTTGCGGAAGCTGCAGCCAACCCTGGGCGCAGGCCATGCAAAAACGCTACACCTGGCGGGATAGATTTCCTTTTCGCGGGCCCAATCTTGGGTCCGAGCGGCGTGGTCTCAGCAGCGCACAATCTTGTCGCTTGCCATGCCCCGCGTGGCGTTGCGCGTGTCCACCACCAACTGCGATTCCTCGACGATGCGGCGGTAGTCGTAATCGGAGTGGTCGGTCACGATAACCACGCAGTCGTATCGCCCCAGATCTTTCAGCTCTGTGCACTTCAGCTGCAGATCGTATTTGCGGCCTTTTCCGATGAACGGGAAGTAGGGGTCGTGATAGTTGACTTGCGCCCCGTCTTTCTGCAGGAGCTCGATAATGGTGAGAGCTGGAGACTCGCGCAGATCGTCTATGTCTTTCTTGTAAGCCACGCCCAGCACCAGGATGCGCGCGCCATTGAGCGATTTCTTATGGCGGTTCAACGCGCTGCTCACCGACGACAGGATGTGATAGGGCATGTTGACGTTAATCTCGCCGGCCAGTTCGATGAAGCGGGTGCGGAAGTCCCACTCTCTGGCTTTCCACGAGAGATAGAACGGGTCGACCGGAATGCAGTGGCCGCCCAGGCCCGGTCCGGGATAGAACGGGTGAAACCCGAAAGGCTTGGTCGAAGCCGCCTCGATGACTTCCCAGATGTCTATTCCCATGCGGAGACAGAGCAGCTTGAGTTCGTTGACCAGTGCGATGTTGACGCAGCGATAAATGTTCTCGAGCAGCTTGGTCATCTCCGCTGCGGCGGGCGACGACACCCCGACGGTTCGGTTGAAGATCGATCCATAGAGAGCGCGGGCCAGCTCCGACGCCTGCGGGTTCAGCCCGCCTACGACTTTGGGAATATCACGGCGCGCCACGGTTGTGTTGCCCGGATCTTCGCGCTCGGGTGAGAACGCGACAAAGAACTCTTTGCCGGTGGACTGCTCGCCGCGTGCGGCTCGCAGTCCTGCCTTGTTTTCTTTCTCGAGAATCGGAACCATTACTTCTTCCGTGGTGCCGGGATAGGTCGTGCTCTCGAGCACAACCAACTGGCCGGCGCGCAGATGGGGAGCGATGGAGTGAGTCGTGTCGGTGATGAAGCTGAGATCGGGTTCGTGGTGCTCGTTCAGCGGAGTCGGAACGCAGATGATGATGGCGTCCATCGCGGCTAGTTGCGAGTAATCGGAGGTGGCGGAAAAACCGCGGGCCCGCGCCCCCTGGATTTCCCCGGCGGAAATGCGATAGATATAAGAGCCGCCCTGGTTGAGCGTCTGCACTTTGCGGACATCAATATCAAAACCGGTGACGGGGAATTTCTGCTCGCTGTAGAGCAAGGCCAGGGGAAGCCCGACGTAGCCCAGGCCAATGATGCCCACCCGGGCCAGACGCTGCTGAATCCTGGTCACGAGTTGGTCAAGCGCGGTCTCTGCGGGGGAGTAAGGCGGCATAAGAATTCCGGGACTGATTAGTGATTCGAGATGAAGCTCAAGAGAACCGTCCAAATTCTAGCACGGTACAATGAGCAGTCTTCACGGACGGCCGAACAGGGGCTGGATTCCGCGGTTGGGAATAGCACGGGAACTGATATTTGGCGGCAAACACACGTGATGGCAATCCTGAAGAAGAGGCGCGTCTGGGTTTTTGCTTTGATGGTGGCCGTCGTCCTTGTGGTGTTCGCGGCCAACGCTGGTCGGATGCTGGTGGTCGACTCGCCGCAGCGTTCGGACGTGATTCTGGTTCTGGCCGGGGAGACCGAGCTTCGCCCGGCACGTGCCCTGGAGCTTCTTGGGCAGGGCTATGGCCGCCGCGTGGTGTTAGATGTGCCCGCGGCTGCCATGGTTTACCAATTCAATGAGATCGAGTTAGCCGAGCAGTACGTGCGACATCTTCCGCAGGCCCCGTCGGTGGCAGTCTGTCCCATCGCCGGCCTTTCGACGCGGGACGAGGCCCACGATGCCGAAAAATGCCTGGCCCAGGAGCAAGGCAGCCGGGTCTTGATCGTCACCTCGGATTTCCACACCCGCCGTGCCCTCAGCATTTTCCGCCATGAGATTCCTGGAAAGTCGTTCGCGGTTGCCGCCGCCTACGATGACACCCAGTTCGGAACCCGGTGGTGGACGCATCGGCAGTGGGCAAAAACCCTTGTGGACGAGTGGTTGCGCCTGCTGTGGTGGACGGCGGTTGACCGCTGGCGCTGACCTAAACGCCCGCCCATCGCGGCATGCAGCCCTAAAGTCCAGCATGAGTTTTCCACCGCACCTAGCACAAAAGCCATTGACGGGCAAGGATCAGGAAGGTAGGATTCCCAGACTCGCAGATTCAGGCGGAAATGAAGAAGGTTGTCAGCAAGGTTCGCGGGCGTCGGCCGGGGTCAAAGCCTTGAGCCTGCTGCATTTCGCGAACGATGGGGCTATTCGCCTGAACTAGGGGTCCGAATTCCATGCCTGCTCCTCAACCAATCTGGAACTGCTCCCAGGGCCAACAAGGCCATTCCTGCACACGTAGACGTTTGTCCCGGGTCGAAGAGGCTGGTTCGTCGCGCAGGGAACTGTCTCGCACTGAGCAACTGGAAAGTCCGTTCGCCATTTTAGCATTGGACGGGGAAGGGATGGCGAGTTTTCCATAGTGCCTTCTTAGGTGTCCCGAGCGCTCCCGCGCGGACTTCCGGCGGCGGTTGCGGGTTTTAGCAGCGAGGCAGAAGTCAAGGCGAGGCGGGAACGCCTCCTTACCACAGCGTGGCTGCTTCGCCGAGAGGAAGCAGCCACGACGCTCAGTATGACCGGGAAGGCGAGAGCGGTCTTACGGACACGGGTATGGCGTGCCTGGGGTCGGGGGCGTGCCCGGAATGATGGTCGAAGGTCCCGGTATGCCATCAGGACCAGGCGGTCCGGGAATCACGGTTGGAGGAGTGCCCGGCGTGCCGGGTGTCCAGCAGGTGCCGTGGTCTGTCGGCGTTGCCGGCGTAGACGGCGGCAGCGGGCGAGGAGCGACGGGTTGCTCCTCGACGGGGTGCTGCTCGGACTGCTGCACCGCGTTCGCGACCTCGTTTTGCTGCAGCGAAACCGAGTGCTGCAGGGTCATTTCAACCGGCGTTCCGACATCGAGGAAAAAATTGTGTGTGCCAGTCAGGACGAATAACGAGGCAATCATACCAGCGGCCGCACCCACACCAGCGCCGATCCCGATGCTCATTCCGGGATGTGCAGGAACCGTCATACTGGACGACACGCAACCTGGAGGCGGGCCGACGCAGCCGGACGGAATTGAAGCGGTAATGGTACCCGGCTGCTTGTTCGCAACGCCATAACCTATCAACGCGCCGAGACCGGCGCCCGCCGCCGGCAGAGCAAATACGCCAGCTGCCCGGCGACTACCGGGATCTTTCAGAGCATAGCCTTCATCGGTTACCAGGAGTGCTGGATCGGTGATGGGAATGACGTAGCCGTCGGGGAACGTGATCGACATCGATTGCAGACGAATTTCCCCGCGTCCGCCCTGGCGTTCCAGTTTGTCTACCTTGCCCTGAACAAATGTGCCGACCGGGATCACGACTTCGTTTCCGGAACTGACGGGGGAATTGATCTGCGCGTAGATATCATCCCCGCGATGGATGTACCGGGTCTGAATCGGCTGGGTGAGCACCAGAGCAATCCTGGTCCCGCCGGGAATGGTCACGGTGGAAAAGTTGGTTGCCGCCTGTGTCGGGGCCGGCTGTGAATTTGGCTGCTGGCTGGCTTGCGGTTGGTCCTTGTCTTGGTCTTGCGCAGGGTCCTGCGCGAGGCAGTTGAGGGCAGCGAACAAGACGACGGCGACAATCGCCGGTAGCATCCATTTCTGATGAGCTGTGTTGTTGGCAAAAGAGGTTGAGGTGGATGAAGCGGTTTGACGAATGGGGAGACTGCACAGCATGTGGCACCTCCCTCGAAAGCTTTTCAAGTGGCGCTTTCGATTTCTAGCGGACTCAGTGAATAGAACCCGCTGTCATTCAGTTGGACTCGCGAATTCACCGAAAAGGTTATCCAGGCGAGTAAAAGTTTGCAAAGAGATCGTAGGGATTTGTAAAGGCGCGGGATGCGGAGTTTGACAGGATCTGCCGAATCGGCCGAGATCCGCCTGTTTCTCGCGTCCTTTGTGAGAAGCTGAATGTTCCCACGGAGACGTTGCCCGCAACTGCTCTACTCGACTTTTTCGGCAACCCAGCGGGAGACGGCGGTTACCATCCTGCGTGGTGCGAAGCGGGTGGATTGGGCGACGATCCAGTTGTGCGCGCCGCTGATGGCCGTGGTGCGGCCCTCCATCACGGCGCGGTAGCCATCGAGCGCGACCTTTTCCGCGCTCATGGCGCCGAGTTGCTTGAACAGCCGAGAATTCTCCGTGCCGGCGCGCCGGGCGAAGCCGGTGTGCGTTGCTCCCGGACAAAAACAGGTCGCGGTGACGCCGGAGCCGCGCAGTTCGTTGGCGATCGCCTCAGAGAAGGACAGCACATACGCCTTCGTCGCGTAGTAAACCGCCATCAGCGGGCCGGGCTGAAAAGCCGCGGTGGAAGCGACGTTCATAATGCGGCCGCTGCGCCGGGCGAGCATCGGCGGCAGAAACCGGCGCGTGAGTTCGGTAAGTGCGGTGATGTTGAGGCTGATCTGGCCGAGGATTTCCTCTTCCGGCATCGTGGCGAATTCGCCGAAGGCGCCGAAGCCGGCGTTGTTGACAAGAATGTCGACGGCCAGGCCCTCGCGCTGAAGCTGGTCGAAAAGAAACTTTGCTGCGGGCGGCGCAGCCAGATCGAGGGCGATAGTCTTGACGCTGACGCCCTGCGGTTGCAGCTCGGCGGCAACTTGAGCGAGCTTGTCTCCGCTGCGGGCGACGAGGACGAGATTGTGATGGTCGCGGGCAAAGAGTTTGGCCAGTTCGTATCCGATGCCGCCCGAGGCGCCGGTGATGAGTACGGTGGAAGCAGGCATAGAGCTCCTTCCGTTAGTCTTTACGTCCTATGGTGCGGCTATTTGAAGTCGGGGAAGGACGTCGGCAAAAAGAAAGCCGTCGCGCGTCACGCATTCCCCTGCCTCGATCGGAATTGGTTCACGAAACATCGGTCCGGCGTAGGCGAAAGTATGAAACTCACCGTTCTCGCCGCAGGGATCAACTGCCGCGGGGAAGCGACGCAATGTCTCATAGTCGAGATCGCGACCGACGAAATCCGCGGGCAGCTTCAAGGGATCTACGCAAACAATGCGGGCACGCAGGCCGCCATCGATCATCTCTGAAATCAGTTCTCCTGTGTTCCGTCCCCATAAAGGGAATACGGGTTCGAGACCGGTCCCGCGCAGGCGGTCTTCGCGATAGCGACGAACATCTTCAAGGAAAAGGTCGCCAAACGCGATTGCCGCGATGCCTTGCTGAACTGCCGAGGTGCAGGCCGCGGACATCGCTTGCTCATAGATATCGTTGCTGCACGGCCAAGGCAAAGGGACTTCCCAGAGTGGAAGCCCGGCTGCATCGGCTTGGGCCTTTAGCAGAGTGTGGCGCGTACCGTGCATGGCGACGCGCTGGAAATGCGTATTGATCGTGGTGAGCAGTCCGACCACTTCCACATCGTCGCGCCGGCGAAGCATATGGAGGGCCCATGCGCTGTCTTTGCCGCTGCTCCAGGAGAGAAGAATTCTTTGTTTCACCATGGCACGCACTTGGACAATCTAATAAGAAGAAAAGGCGCGGGTGATTCGCCCGCGCCCTGAAAAACACCCGCGGGCAAGAGTGCCCGCGCCACACTTTACGCGTGTACCAGCTCCACCCCGTAGATCGAGTGCCACGAGGTCGCGGCCTTCAGCTTGTCGTTCACGTTGTGGATGTTCTTCACGCCTTCGGTTTCCAGCCACTTGCGGAAGGCGGCTGCGCCCTGCTTGGCATAGATGGGAATGCCGTCTTTCCAGGTGGCGCGGCCGCACAGCACGCCATTAAACTTCACGCCGGATTCGCCGGCGAGTTCGAGCGTCTCGCTGAACTCCGCGTTGCTGACGCCCGCCGACAGATAGATAAACGGCTTGGTGGCGACATTTGCCGCTTTGTGGAACAGGTCAATGGCTTCCTTCTTCGTATAGGCCTTGGTCCCGCCGAATGACTTCGCGCCCTCGACGAACTTCATGTTCACCGGCACTTCGACTTTGAGCACGTCGACGCCATAACGGTCTTTCGAAAACTCGCGCATGCTTTCGGTGACGATGTGCGGTTTCTTCTTGGCGTATTCCAGGCCTTTCTCGTCAGCACCCTCCTCGTAGCCGACGAACTCGAGGAAGAACGGGATGTCGTTGGCGCGGCATTCGTCGCCGATGCGCTCTACCCAGGCATGCTTGATTTCGTTCACGTGCTTGGGATCGAACGGCGTGTAGTACAGCAGAATCTTGACGCAATCAGCGCCGGCTTCTTTCAGGCGGCGTGCCGACCACACGTCGAGCAGGTCGGGCAGGCGGCCGGGGCCGGTCTTGTCGTATCCCGTCTTTTCGTAGGCCAGCAGCAGGCCGGCGTTTTTGGCGCGGCGCTTTGAGGCCGGCAGTCCCCACTCGGGATCGAGCAGGATGGCGGTAGCGTGCGGAGTCAGAACCTCGCTGACCAGAGTCTTGAATTCTTCCATCATGGCGTCGGTGACTTCGCCGCCTTTTTCCTTGGCCAGCGATTTCTGCAGAGAGCCGCGCTGGTCCATGGCAGCGGCCGCGATGATGCCACGATCGTTGGAAACCTTTTTCAGACCGGCAAGCTTGCCCGGGGTGAGCTTCATGAGAATCCTCCTGATAGGAATGAAGATGAATGACTGGGAAACTACTCATTGTAAACCAAGGGAGAGAGAAATGCGGCGCCGGACCGCGGACGTTGAACGTCAGGGATTCCTTATCGGGAAGTGCGGAGAGTGGTTCTCAAACGGTCGAATTCCGGGCATCGCCAGGAGGTGAGCAGCATCACTGAAAAGAGTCGCGAAACGAACTACGGTCGATCTGCACCGAAGATCGCAACGCGCTCTTCGGCAGGAGGTCCTGATGCGGAAATCAATGCTTTTTGTCGCCCTTATGACTGCCAGCTGCCTGCTGGCGCAGGATTTGAAACCGATTCCTCTGCCGCAGCCGCAGACCGACGGTGGCCGGCCGCTGATGCAAGTGCTCAAAGACCGAAAAACCACGCGGGAGTTCGCCGCCGACAAGCTTCCGCCGCAAATTCTCTCGAACCTGTTGTGGGCGGCGTTCGGCGTCAACCGGCCGGATGGCAGGCGCACAGCGCCTTCGGCGATGAACCGGCAGGAGATGGATATTTATGTCGCAACGGGCGAAGGGCTGTTTGTTTACAACGCCCAGGCAAACCGGCTCGATCCGGTGCTGGCGCAGGACGTTCGTGCGGCTACCGGTACGCAGCCGTTCGTGGCTACGGCGCCAGTGGGTCTGGTCTATGTGGCGGATTTCGCCAAGGCTGGCTCGGAGCCGGACGCGGACTTGTACACGGCGGCGGACACCGGCTTCATCGCCCAGAATGTTTACTTGTATTGCGCGTCGGAAGGTTTGGCCACCGTTGTCCGGGGCTCGATCGACCGCGGTGCTCTGGCCAAGGCGATGAAGCTGCGCCCGGACCAGAAGATCATTCTGGCGCAGACCGTCGGTTATCCGAAGAAGTAGGCGGGGTCACTGCACCGGGCGTGAGTGGTATAGTGGCCACCACGCTAGTCTCCCACTTCTCGCAAAGGCGGCGAGAAGTGGGGCGCCCCACACTTCTTAGAGAGCGCGAGGATCCATCAAACATGGCTATTGCAACCATCAATCCCGCTACCGGTGAAGTCGTCAAAACATTTCAGCCGTTGACGGAAGCCGAGATCGAGAAAAAGCTGCAACTGGCGGTGAGTGTCTTCCGGGCCGAGCGCAAGACTCCGTATGCCGTGCGCGCGAAGCGGATGCTCAAGGCGGCACAGATTCTGGAACGCGACAAGGACAAGTTCGGGCACCTGATGACGCTCGAGATGGGCAAGACATACAAGTCCGCCGTGGCTGAGGCGCTGAAGTGCACCACGGCTTGCCGCTACTACGCTGAGAATACCGAGCGCTTTCTGGCTGACGAAGTGGTCGAGACGGGCGCGAAGAAGAGCTTTATCCGCTATCTTCCCATCGGCCCGATTCTGGCGGTGATGCCGTGGAACTTTCCCTTCTGGCAGGTGATCCGGTTTGCGGCGCCGGCGCTGATGGCAGGCAACGTCGGACTGCTGAAGCACGCCTCGAATGTGCCGCAGTGCGCGCTGGCGATTGAGAGCATTTTCCTGGAGGCTGGATTTCCTGAAGGCGCGTTTCAGACCCTGCTGATCGGTTCGGGACAAGTGGACGCTTTGTTGAACGATCCGCGGGTGGTGGCGGCAACGCTCACCGGAAGCGAGCAGGCCGGGATTCAGGTGGGCGTGGGCGCGGCCAAGCGCATCAAGAAAGTTGTGCTCGAGTTGGGCGGCAGCGATCCGTTCATCGTGATGCCCTCAGCTGACTTGGACGCGGCGGTAGCCACGGCCGTGCAGGCCCGGGTGCAGAACAATGGGCAATCGTGTATTGCGGCCAAGCGATTCATCGTGGCCGAACCGATCGCGGGCGAGTTTGAACGCAAGTTTGTGGCCAAGATGGCGAGCCTGCAGATCGGCGATCCGTTTGACGAGAAGACTGAGCTTGGTCCGCTGGCCACGCCGGACGGGGTGAAAGACCTCGACGCCGACGTGCAGAAAACCGTGAAGGCGGGCGCGAAGGTATTGACGGGAGGGCATCCGCTGAAGCGCCCGGGAAATTACTACGCGCCGACGGTGCTGACCAACATCCCGAAGAATTCGCCGGCTTACGGCGAGGAGTTGTTTGGCCCCGTGGCCTCGGTATTTCGCGTGAAGGACCTGGATGAGGCGATCCGGCTGGCCAATGACGTCCGCTTCGGCCTGGGCGCGAGCGCCTGGACCAACGACGAGAAAGAACGCGAGCGCTTCATCAACGAACTGGAAGCCGGGATGGTGTTCATCAACAAGATGGTCGCTTCCGACCCGCGCATTCCGTTTGGCGGAGTGAAAGCCTCGGGCCACGGGCGCGAACTCAGCGTGCTAGGCATCCGCGAGTTCGTGAACGCCAAGACAGTGTGGATCGCGTAGGAAGGTCCTAACCGCAGAGGACACAGAGGTCGCAGTGGTCGAACCTGAAGGGCGGTTACGGTTACGGGGCTTGTGTGGCAACCGGCGCGGCCTCGGCCTCGGACGCTTCTACCAGCAGATCCAGCCAGGGGCAGGCATCGGCTTCGACGCGGTGCACGGCCACCTGCATCTTCTCGCCGGCTCCATCGTAACGAACCCAGACGACACGGTAGCGGGCGCTCTTGCCCGCGTACAGAATTCCGATCACGTCGCCGGAGTGGAGGTTGAGATCGAGGCCGGATAGCAGAGCGCCACTTAGGCTGATGTCGCGGGCGCGGGCCTCTTGGAGAAACTGCTCGCCTTTCCCGTCAATACCCCACACCCGCAGCGCGAGGTCGAGCTTGGTGCGAGGTTCGTTGCGGCGCTCGATCATGCACATGACTCCCGTGGACACAGGCCAGAGGCCAGCCTCTGTGCCGGAGTTGCTTCTCTGCCTTAGCCTGCCGGCATTCGGCAGGCGGAACTCGTGTTCTTGCGGATGCGGGCGTTGCCGAGAGCCAGGCCGTGGTGTAGGAGCGGCGCGTGGTCCAGCTCAGTTCTGGATGCCTGGACTCGCAATGCCCATCTTCATTGACGGTAGCGTGAAGGGGAAAGGGAGTAAAGGTTTCTCAGCGAGGTTTAATTGCCAAAGCCGGGGGCGAGATGCCGATTCGGGAAGAAACCGAAATGGAACAGTGAGGCCGGCCCCACCTCGGTCGATTTGATTCCCACTTCTCGCAAAGACGGCGAGAAGTGGGGCACCCGGCTCCCGGCCGGACAGCCGAGGGCGGCTGTCCACACATGGTCTTCCTATCGTCCGAGCGTCAGCTTGCTTAGCACCGCTCGCTGCTTGGCAATCAGCTGTTCGATGCCCTGCTTTGCCAGGGTCAACATTTTCTCGAGTTGCGCCTCGTCGAACACCTGGCGTTCGGCAGTCGCCTGGACTTCGACCAGCTTGTGGCCGGCGGTCATGACGAAATTCATGTCCACGTCGGCGCGCGAGTCTTCTTCGTAGCAGAGGTCGAGCAGAATTTCTCCGTCCACAATGCCCACGCTCACCGCGGCGACAAAATCCTTGAGCGGGACGGCGGCAAGGGTTCCGGCTTCCACCAACTTTTCGAGGGCGAGGCTGAGCGCGACGAAGGCGCCGGTGATCGAGGCGGTGCGCGTGCCGCCGTCGGCCTGGATGACGTCGCAGTCAATCCAGATGGTGCGCTCACCGAGGCGGGCGAGATCGGTTACGGCGCGCAGGCTGCGGCCGATCAGGCGCTGGATTTCGTGGGTGCGCCCGCTGGGCCGTCCCTTCGCGAGTTCGCGCGGCGTGCGGGTCAGCGTGGAGCGGGGAATCATGGCGTACTCGCTCGAAATCCAGCCTTTGCCCGAGTTGCGCAGGAACTGCGGGACAGTTTCTTCGATCGAAGCAGTGCAGATGACGCGGGTGTGGCCGACCTCGATGAGTACCGAGCCTTCCGCCGTGGTGATGAAGTCGGGGGTGATGGTGACGGCGCGAAGCTGGGCGGGCGAGCGATTGTCGGAGCGGTAGAACATCATGCGGGATTGTAAATGATTGGCAGGTGGTGGCGGACTGCGGGGGCGCAGTTGATAAGGAAGCGAGCCGAACGCGCGATTATTTCGTCGCAAGAAGCGCCTTTCGAGGCGGTGCTTGCTCAGGGCAGGCTTGCACCACGCGGCCCGCTTCAGACTTCAGAATTTCTTGAATGTGTCTTGCTGAGGTCCGACGTCCGAGGTCCGGGGTTTATTGCGCTGATTGCAGCTGGGTGGCGAGCTGGTTGACGGCGGAGACGTCGTAGTAGCCGGTCAGATCAGCGTGGCCGGCCAGCGTTTCGCGTTCTTGGCCGTCCACCAGAATTCGCACTTTCAAAACGCCGGGGGTGTTGGCGGAGACAGTGTGGATTAATGACGCGACAGTTAACTCCTCGACCAGGATGCCGGAGCGGTGGGTGTCGGCAAAGGCAGCATTCAGATCAATGACGGCGACGCCGGGATCCACCAGAAAAACGCTGCGGACGTCGGAGCCCGGGCCGAGAACGTGAGGCGAGGATTTGTCGAGGTAGATCGAAAGCAGGGCGCGCAGCAGTTCTTCGGCGCGCTGCTGTCGCCCGGAAGGCATGGGTATGTGGGTGGACTCCGGGCGCAGACTGCTGTCCTCATCATGCGCGACGAAGAGGAAGACCTGTTCGGTTGGACCGGCCACGGGAGGCGCCAGGGGGCGAGTATCGGTCGAGGCCACGTTTGAAGTCACGACCGTCTTTCGCACGTGCCAGGCGTAAAGGCTCATGCCCAGCGCTACCACCAGCAGCACGGTCAAGCCGATGACGAGATGGCGCGGGATCATTCCTGGCACCTCATCTTCTATACCTCACGGTGCAACTCCTAGCTGGTCGCGTGTAGCGGCAATGGCGGTAGCGACCGCGCTGGTGATCAATTGCTGATAGTCCGGAGCAGTGAGCTGCGAGAGATCCGATCCCTGGGGAGCGATTTCGACGGCGATGGCGGCTGCGGTCACATTGTTCAGCGGCCGTAGCGGAGCGGTCAGGGTGCGGACGGGAATCTGCCGCTTCTGCATTTCGGCTGCAACCGCCAAGGCCGCCGTCTGGCTGCGCGGCAGCCAGGCACGCTGGGCGGTCGTCCAGGAACGGAAGGCACCGAGATCGTCCTCGCCATAGGGAAGCAGGGCAGTGTAGACGCGCACGCCGTGACCGCTGGAGGCAGCGTGCAGGGCAACATAGATGGTGGCGTGATCGGCGTTGGCGAAAGTGGCGCGCTGGTCGAGAGAGAGGTTGGCATCGGAGTCGCGCAGAACCAGCGTCGTGATGCCGCGGCTTTCCAGTTCCTGACGCAGGCTGCGGGCGAGAGCGACAGTGACATCCTTTTCGAGCTGCGTGGGACTGAGAGTCTCGCCGTGATCGTCGCCGCCGTGACTGGCATCGACGATGGCAAAGTAACGGCGCGGGCCCTGGGGCGGTGGATTGGTGACTGCCATAGCCGGCTGCGGCGGGGCTGGCGGCGTTCCGGACGCAGGCGGCGGACCAGGCGCGGCCGGAGCAGGCGAGGCGGACCCGGGAGCGGGAGCAGACGCATTTTGCGCAGCGGCGGCGGGGGCGGGAGAGATCGTGATCGTGCGCCCACCGTTGCTGAAGCTGGCCATCACGGGAATGGTGGAACTCACCGTGACCACGGCCGCACCGTTACTCTCGCGGTAGCTCGCTGAAGGGATGGTCTTGCTGCCGAAAGTCAGCGTGGATGAAGCGGACGCGACCAGGGGCTCACGGGAGAAAGTCATGCTCAGGGTTCCCGGGGCAGTGGCGATCGTGGGATTCACCGGCGCAGTGAAATTGAAGATCAGCTTCTCGGCGGAGAGCGATGCGGTGAAGTGAGTGCCCACGTTGCCGATGAACAGGCGGCCGGACTCCTCGTGCAGGTTGATCGGTCCACCCAGAAAGCGCGGAAGCAGGAAACTGAGCGAAGAGAGGGGAACGAGCCCGCGACTGTTCTCGACCAGGAATCTTCCTCCAAGTTCATAGTCGCTGCCCTGAATGTGGGCGCGAGTCTTGCCTTCCTGGAAGTCGCCCTCGACATTGTTGTAACGGAGCCGCCAGTGCGCGCCGTCGGTCCGGGCGCTGACCTTGCCCAGAGGTTCGAGCACTTCGAGCAAGCCAACGTAGTCGTGGCCATTGCGCTGAACCAGGGTCAGCGAGTAATTGGCCACGACCGAATAGACGGAGAGATGTTTTTCGGGGACTGCGCCAGAAAGGATCGCTGCCAACAGAATGCCAGCGGCGACGGATAACGGCGCGTTACGAGAGCGGTTAGTCCAGGGCATAGGCGGCCAGTCCGCTCAGAAGCTTGGGATAGAAATCGGTGGTTTTTTGCGGCATGACTTCACCGGCAAATGCCACGTCGCGCACCTGCTGTACGCGGCAGGGATTCATCAAGAAGGCAATGTTTGCCTTTCCGTTGCGAACCTGCGCCAGCGCCTCAGAAGCTTCGCGCAGGTAAGAAATGTTCTGCTGGTTGCGGATGGATTCTTCCGAGAGCTTCAGTACTCCTTCCAGCAGGCATTTATGCAACTGCACGACGTCGAGCGACTGCTGGCGAGCCGAGAGCCCGGACAGGAATTGGGCTGTGGCGGCCTTTGGCGAATGCAAAAGGAAAGCGCGGCTGGCGGTCACGGCCACGAGAGCGGTTCCGGCGCGTCCCCGCTCACGGAGGAGTGCGGTGGCACCGGTGCCTTCGAGCGCAGGGTCGATCTCTTCCACGGCAAGAAGAGCGCGGCTCGAGTTGACAAAGTCGTCCACTGAAAATGAAGCAAGCGAATGGACCACGCGATGGGTGGGCAGGATGAGAAGCCCAGGATCGTTCATGTTGACGAAGGTCATCATGACGTATTCGTGGGGAGCCTGCGGGTCAGGGCGAGTGGACGCGGCGCGGCATTCGTCGCGGAAACTGAGCCCGGTTTCGTAGCGATGATGGCCGTCGGCGATGACCAGCTTCTTGTCGCGCATCTTTTCCTGGACACTCGCGATCACGCCGGGATCGGAGATCTGCCAGACGCGATGGGCGACACCGTATTCGTCGGCAACGTCGATCGTGGGCGCGGTCTGGGTTGAGGGCGCGAGCAGGGAATCGATTTGGCCGGAATCCTCGTAGAGCAGAAAAAGCTGTTCGTAATGAACGCGGGTGGCGCGGAGCAGGTCGAGGCGGTCCGCCTTAGGCTTGGCCAGCGTCTGCTCGTGGCGGAAGACGACCTTGGCGGAATAGTCCTCGACCCGGCCCAGGCCGATGAATCCGCGGCGCTCAAAACGGTTGCCCGAAGGGGCAATGAAGGCCTGGGAATAGACGTAAAATGAAGGCAGGGAATCCGGGAGCAGGATTCCCCGAGCACGCCAATCGCGGGAACAGGCTGCGGCCCTGGTATATACATTGTGCGCGGCATCGTCGGAAGGCTGGTGGCGACCGAGGATGATGCGGACGAGGTTATACGGGCTGGCCGCGTAGTAGGCGTCCTGCATGGCGGGAGTGATTTTGTCGTAGGGCTGGGTCACGACTTGGGTTGCGGTCACCCGCCGCAAATCGTAGCGCAGGGCGCGAAAAGGATGAAGGTCGGCCATAGGAAACGTTTGATTGTAACAAGATAGCCCTGGACCGCAGCCGAGAACCTCGGAGCCAGCCCGCCGACAGGCGTTCCGGCTGTGGAAAAGCGCTTGTGCAATTTGGAACTTTGTTAACCGTTTTTTGACAAAAAGCCTGCGCCGCGCGGCAAGAGCTGTGGTAACATCCGCGACAATGAGGTACCTATGGCCCGCCTAATTAGTGATGGGCGCCGGTCATCCCGCCCTGAGGCCTTAGTTCGAAGCGTCCGTGCCGATTCTGCCTGGAATCCGGCTAAACCAGGGTTGCGCAAAAATCATTCATTGGGGAATTCCATGCGGCTGCGGAAAGGGATTGTCCTGCCTCTCTGTGCCATCGTCTGCCTTGGGGTTTCAGCGCTTGCACAAACCGATGTGAATGACGTGCACGTTGTGCCGCGAGAAATGGAGAAACCGAAAGACGCTCCCAAGCAGGATCTGGTTTCTTCCAATTCGGGGCTGAGTGCGCACGTGCGTCCGCTGAAGGTGGAAGTGGACCTGGTGCTGGTTCCGGTCACCATTACCGACCCCATGAATCGCCTGGTGACCGGACTGGAGAAGGAGAATTTCCAGCTCTTCGAAGGCAGCACGGCTCAGGACATCCGGACGTTCTCGAGCGAAGATGCTCCCGTCTCTCTGGGAGTGATCTTCGATTCCAGCGGAAGCATGACCAGCAAGATGGACCGGGCGAAAGAAGCGGTGATGGAGTTCTTCAAGACCGCGAATCCGCAGGACGAATTTTTCATGATCACCTTCTCGGACGAACCGGAGGAGGTGAGCGACTTCACCAGTTCGGTGGATGAAATCCAGAACAAGCTGGTCTTTGCGGTGCCGCGGCATCGCACCGCGCTGCTGGATGCCATTTACATGGGCGTGAACAAAATGCGGCAGGCCAAGTACCCGAAGAAGGCGCTGCTCATCATCTCCGACGGGGGCGACAATCACAGCCGTTATACCGAGAACGAGATCAAATCGGTGGTCAAGGAAGCCGACGTGATGATTTACGCCATTGGCATCTACGATCGCTATGCCTCCGCCATTGAGGAGCGGCTGGGACCGGAACTGCTGAGTGACATCACGGAACTGACGGGCGGGCGCGCCTTTACCATTGACAATCCCAACGACTTGGGCGACGTAGCGACCAAGATCGGAGTGGAACTGCGCAATCAATATGTCCTGGGCTACCGTCCCAGCAAAGTCGTGCGCGACGGCAAATGGCGTAAGATAAAGGTGAAGCTGTTGCCGCCGAAAGGACTACCGCCTCTACGGGTGTATGCCAGGACGGGATATTACGCGCCTCAAGAATAAGGCCGCGAGGGTTCTGTTTCTTTCCACACTTGTGATCTGGGCCGCGATCCTCGCCGGTATGCCGGCCCGGTCCCAGACTGCCCCTGCACAGAACGAAGGCAAGCCGGCTGCCGATTCGGCGGCAGGGCAGACTTCCCCCACGCCCGCCACGCCTCCGGCCCATGACAGCCAACAGGAAGAAAAGAAACTGGCTGATCAGGGAGTCTTCGTTTTCCACAAAGACGTGGATGAAGTCCTGCTGCACGCCAGCGTGGTCGATGACAAGCAGCACATCGTCACCAATCTCGACCGTAACGCTTTTACCGTGTATGAAGACGGCAAACCGCAGAACATCATCTCGTTTCACAACGAGGACATTCCCGTAGCCATGGGCATCGTGATTGACAACTCGGGATCGATGCGGGAAAAGCGGAACAAGGTGAATCAGGCGGCATTGAATCTGGTACGGTCGAGCAATCCGCGGGATGAAGTGTTCATCGTCAATTTCAACGACGAATATTATCTCGACCAGGACTTTACCAACGACCTGTTGAAGCTGAAGGAAGCGCTGGAGAAAATTGACGCGCGCGGAGGAACCGCCCTCTACGATGCATTAGTGGCGTCGGCGGAACATTTGAAGCGGAATGCGCGGCTGGATAAGAAAGTGCTGTTCGTCGTAACCGACGGCGAAGACAATGCCAGCAACGAGAATCTCGAGCAGGCGGTGAAACACTTGCAGGAAGAAAACGGTCCTCAGGTGTATGCCATCGGAATCCTGGGCCAGGAAGAACATCCCAAGCGGGCCAGGCGCGCGCTCGAGATCATTGCCGAGCGCACCGGTGGAATCGCGTTCTTTCCGAAAACGCTGGATGAAGTGGATGAGATCAGCAAGACCGTAGCCCACGACATCCGCCATCAGTACACGATCGGCTACAAGCCCACCAATCCGCGGGGAGCGGGCGGTTTCCGCATGGTGCGAGTGGAGGCCAAGGCCAAGGGACACGGCAAGATGGTGGTGCGCACCAAGAGCGGCTACTACGCGGGGCCGCAACCGGCCGCGGGCAGCGGGAAGTAGAAGCGGCTTCGGCGGTCCGTTTGACGATTTTTCACTCTCCCCGTACCCTGTAAAATGCTGACGAAAAATCCTGCAATGTCCCGCCTGCGCGTCGCCGACGACATTACCCAACTGGTTGGCGAGACTCCCATGTTGCAATTGAAGAGGATAGTTCCTGCCGGATCGGCGGAGGTATTCGCCAAGCTGGAGTATCTGAATCCGGGCGGGAGTCTGAAAGACCGGGCGGCGATTGGAATCATCCGGCGGGCGGAGCGGGAGGGAAAACTCACTCGCGGCGGAACGATTGTCGAAGCGACTGCCGGGAATACGGGCATCGGGCTGGCTCTGATCGGCGTGAACCGTGGCTATAAAGTGAAGTTGTTCGTGCCCGAGAATTTTTCCCAGGAGAAAGTGACGATCATGCGGGCGCTGGGCGCCGACGTGGAGCGCACTCCTGACGCGGAGGGTATGCAGGGCGCGATCCGCCGCGCCAAGGAACTCGTGGCGGGCGATTCCAGGGCGTTTATGGCGGGGCAGTTCGAGAATCCTGCCAACCCTGATTACCATTACGAAACCACGGCGCATGAAATCTTCGATCAGATGCAAGGCAGCATTGATGCGGTTGTGCTGGGTTGCGGCACCTGCGGGACGTTTACCGGCGTGGCACGCTATGTGAAAGAAAAATTGCCGCGTGCGCTGGCGGTCGCGGTTGAGACGCAGGGGTCCATCCTGTGCGGTGGAGAAGTTGGGCCGCATAAGGTAGAGGGCATCGGGGTCAGCTTCATTCCAAGGACGTTTGATCGTTCGCTGTGCGATGGAGTCATGATGGTGATGGATGACGACGCATTCGGCATGGTGAAGGCGCTGGCGGCCCAGGAAGGCGTACTCTCGGGATCAAGCGGTGGAGCGGCGGTGTTCGCCTCACTCAAGATTGCGCAAAGGCTGGGAGCAGGGAAGCGCGTGGTAACGATCATCCCGGACTCGGCCGAGCGTTATTTGTCGAAGAAGATTTTCGAAGGCGGGATTTAGGCAGGGGACAGTAACCTTCCCTGCCCCACGAGGGTGGATTTAAACCCGGTTATGAGTGTAATCAGGTTCTTTCAACGTTGACTTTCAGCGGTGGATTCGGTTTGCGTCTTCGTTCAGAGGCAATTGGACTGGACGGCAGCTACTGCGGCGACAGAGGCATACTATGGCTACTTCGCGGCGTACTTTTTTGGGAGTAACCGTCGGCGCGGCCGCGTCGACGATGGTTCGCCCTCTGGCTGACGCATTCGTTCTGTCTGATCAGAATGCAACTTCACCTACGGCGACTCCCGCGCCTGTCCGGGTACACGCAGCGCCCGCCCAGGTCGTGAACTCCTTCGATCCCGATCAGGCTCTCGCGACCTCGATGGACATTCAGTCACGCGAGGCGATCAATAAGCTCTACACGCCCGAAAACGTAAACCTTTGCTTGTCTGCGGGCTGGGGTCCGATCAGCTATCGCCTGCATACTCCGGAGACCATCGATTATTGGCACTGGAATCCCAACGGCCGTTGGACCGACGCAGCGAACCAACGCGGATACTTCGTGGGCAGCTCGGAATTGGGCGAACCCATTCGCGATTCATTCGGCTACAGTCTGCCCCACCGCGGCTGCACCCACAATGGCGGTACCGAGTATGGCTATTCCCGCCTCACGGATGGTGATCCCAAAACGTTCTGGAAGAGCAACCCATACCTGGCCAAGGCGTTCACCCACGAAGACGACTCTTTGCATCCGCAATGGATCATCGTTGACCTGGGCCAGTACTACGACGTGAACGCGATCCGCATCGACTGGTGCGAACCCAGCGCCCGCGAGTACGAAGTCGAGTATTGGGTCGGAGCCGATCCCATGAACTGGGAAGAGCCGGCCATGGACTCCACGGGTCAGGGCGGTGACTACCTTCCGGTCGCCAATCAGGCCATGGGCAACTGGGTCCGTTTCCCCAACGGTGCGGTTCACGAGGGCAAAGGCGGAAGCGTAACTCTCAAACTGGCGGACAATCTGATTTCGACGCGCTGGGTTCGCGTCCTGATGACGCAATCGTCCAATCAGCCGGGGCCGCACGGAAACGATGATGTGCGGCACCGAGTGGGATACGCCATCTATGAAGTTTACGTGGGCAGATTAGAGGCCAACGGTAAGTTTGCGGATTTCGTCAAACACGTGCCGGACGGTCGCCAGCAGACCGCTACGTATTGCTCTTCTACAGACCCATGGCACACCGTCGCAGACCTGAGTCCACGCGGAGACCAGACCGGCTGGGACCTGTTCTTCACCAGCGGCATCACCAACGGTCTGCCCGCTCTGATCACCGTCCCTCTGATTTACAGCGTTCCCGAAGACGCCGCCGCAATGGTCGCGTATCTGAAAAAGCGGGGGTATCCCATCAGCTGGGTCGAAATGGACGAAGAAGCCGATGGGCAATACTACATGCCCGAGGACTACGCCTCACTCTACATTCAATTTGCCGACGCAATGCTCAAAGTCGATCCCACCCTTAAGGGTAAGTTGGGCGGGCCCGTGTTCCAGGGCATTAACCAGGACGTGTCGGTCTGGCCGGATGCGCGCGGAAACAAGTCCTGGTTCGGCCGCTTTTACGATTATCTGAAATCGCACAATCGTCACGGGGACTTGTCGTTCGCTTCTTTTGAAATTTATCCCTACGAAGCCTGCACCATGAAATGGGACGACTTGTACCGTAACCGTGAGCTGACGCGCAAGACTCTGCAGGCCTTTCGCGATGACGGACTGCCTGCTTCAATTCCCCTCATGAACACCGAAAGCAATCTTTCCGGTTCGCTGTCTGGCTACATGTCCGACATTTTTTCGGCCCTGTGGCTTGCCGACAATGTCGGCAGTTTCTTCGCCGAGGGCGGCGCGCTTTACATTCATTCGCCCATCGAACCCAGCGGCATCGAGCATGGCTGCCAGGGCTGGGCAATCTGGGGCAACGCCCTTTGGGATCGCAATGAGAAGCTCATTGGCTATACCGCTTTCTACCACGCCAGCCGCATGATCAATAACGATTGGGTGACGCATCGCAGCGGAACCCATCACCTCTATTCCGCCGATGTCGGAATCGAAGACCCCGCCGGGAATGCTCTTGTCACGAGCTATGCCGTTCGGCGGCCAGACGGCCAGTGGGCCTTGCTGCTCATCAATAAAGATCGAGAGAATGCGCATCCCGTTCGAGTCGCCTTTGAAGGTGGCGGGACCGGGCACTTTTCCGGCACAATTCGCATGGTCACCTTCGGCAGCGAACAATACGTTTGGCACGGCGCGGACTCGACCGCTCACGCCGATCCAAACCTGCCGCCTGTGGTTTCGTCCATCGACGTCTCTGCACAGACTGTGTTCACGCTCCCCAAAGCTTCCGTCACCGTTTTGCGCGGCGAAGTCGCAGGCCTGACGGCCTAACTTGTCGCCACACGTCCCTTCAATAATCCTGCTAGCATAACGAAACGGCACAACTGCACAAACCCAACTCATGAAACCCACCAAGACCTTCGGATTTGCTACTCGCGCCATCCATGCTGGGCAGGAACCGGACCCGTTGACGGGCGCGGTCACGGTGCCGATTTACGCGACCTCGACCTACGTGCAGCAGGGGATCGGCGAGCACAAGGGATATGAGTACTCGCGCGTGTCGAATCCCACGCGCACGCGGCTGGAGCAGAATCTGGCGGCGCTCGAAGGCGGCGTGGCCGCGCGCGTGTTCGCGAGCGGCATGGCGGCAATCAACGCGGTCGCGACCATGTTGAAATCTGGCGACCATGTGGTGTGCGGGAACGACCTCTATGGGGGAACGCCACGGCTGTTCAACCAGGTGCTGGCCGGTTTCGGGCTGGAGTTTTCCTACGTAGACACGACCGACGCAAAGAACGTTGAGCGCGCGCTGCGCAAGAACTCGCGCATCGTGTACGTGGAGACTCCGACCAATCCGCTGATGCGGATCAGCGATTTGAAGGCGATCAGCCAGATTTGCCGGCAAAAGAAAGTCGCGCTGGTGGTGGACAACACGTTCATGTCGCCGTACTTCCAGCAACCGCTGGCGCTGGGCGCCGACCTGGTGGTCCATTCGACTACGAAGTTTCTGAATGGGCACAGCGACGGTTTGGGCGGCGTGGTCGTCTGTGCGAAGCAAGAGCATGCGGAAAAGCTGGCCTTCCTGCAGAAAGCGGCCGGGGCGATTCTTTCCCCGTTCGAATGCTGGCTGGTGCTGCGCGGCGTCAAGACCTTGGCGGCGCGCATGGAAATTCATGACCGCAGCGGGCGGATCGTGGCGGACTTTCTGGCCAAGCACAAAAAGGTGAAAGCGGTTTTTTATCCCGGCTTGGCGGATCATCCGCAGCATGCGCTAGCCAAGCGCCAGATGAGCGGATTCGGAGCGATGATCACCTTTGATACTGGATCGCTGAAAAACGCGAACAAGATGCTGAAGAAGTTGCGCGTGTGCTCGCTGGGCGAGTCGCTGGGCGGCGTGGAGACGCTGATCTCGCATCCGGCCACCATGACACATGCCGGCCTGGGGGCGGAGGGGCGCGCGGCGGTTGGCATCACCGACGGCATGGTGCGGATCTCGGTGGGAATCGAGGACGTGGACGACATTCTCGACGATCTGGATCAGGCGCTAAACGCGATCTAGAATTCTTGCCACGGATTTGCACCGATTCGCACGGATAGACCTAAGGAATCCCAGTTCTCTGCGTCCACCCTTTCTTGTGAGCAACGAACAGCAGCCCGGCTCCCGCGAGTGGAATTCCGCGGTGTATCACCGCCTCTCCGCGCCTCAAGTCATAGAGCGCGCCCAGAACCCGGCGGTTCAGGGCGCCACGTCGCCACCCAGTGAGTCTCCCAGCCAGTCCAGGTATTCGGAACTGCCGTCTTCGACGCCGAGCGCGAGGCATTCGGGCAGTTCATAGGAATGCAACTCGCAGATGGCATCGCGGACGGCGGGAAACTGGTCGGCGCTGGTCTTGATCAGCAGCAGGCATTCGTGGCTGGCTTCGATCTTGCCCTGCCAGAGATAGACGGATTCGATGTGCGGGATGATGTTGACGCAGGCGGCGAGCTGGCGCTCGACCAGGAAACGCGCGATCTTGCGTGATTCTTCTGTCGACCCGGCAGTAGAGAGGACGATTCGTTTGTCAGTCATATAAAATCAGTCCCTTCGCCCTTTCGGCTCAAGGCAGGCTAGGAACAGCTTTCGGACGTCGACCAGAGATTAGCACTTTGCGGGCGTAGTGTGAGGCGGAATATGGTGCAGATCAAGTTTGGGACATCAGGATGGCGGGCGGTCATGGCCGAGGAGTTCACGTTTGCCAACGTGCGGCGCGCGGTGAGCGGGATCGCGCGCTACGTGGTTTCGCAGAAGCTGCAAGGGGCGCGGGTTATCGTGGGACGCGACCCGCGGTTTCTGGGCGAGACGTTCTGCTCCATGGCAGCCGAGATCCTGGCGGCGCAGGGCATCACGCCGCTGGTCGTAGCCGAGCCTGCACCTACGCCATCGTTTGCTTACGCCGTGATTCAGCTGAAAGCGGACGGGGTCATCAACTTCACCGCTTCGCACAATCCGCCCGAGTACAACGGAATCAAGTTTTCGACGCCGGATGGTTGTCCGGCGCTGCCGGAAGTCACGAAGAAAATCGAGGCGGAAATTGCGGCAGAGGACAGCGATTCGCTCCCGCCGGCAAAAGTTGCGGCGAAGGCAGCCGGAAAAGAGGCGCTCGACCCGAAGCCGGCGTACCTGAAGCGGCTGGGAGAGATCGTTGACCTGGAGGCGATCCGGAAAGCGGGCGTGCGGGTCGCGTTTGATCCCATGTGGGGCGCGGCGCGGGGATACTCCGACGAACTGCTGCGCAGCGCCGGAGTGCAAGTGGCAACGGTGCACGACTACCGTGACGTGTTGTTTGGCGGGCACGCGCCCGAACCTGACGACCACTTGCTGGAGGGTCTGCGGAAGAAAATGCACGAAGCGGGAGCGCAAATCGGAATCGCCACCGATGGCGATGCCGACCGTTTCGGTATCGTTGATGCGGACGGCACGTTTCTGCAACCGAACTACGTGATCGCACTGCTTTTCGACTACCTGGTGGAGAGCCGGGGCTGGAAAAACGGCGTGGCGAAATCGGTCGCGACCACAAATCTGATCAATGCGCTGGCCAAAAAACACAGCGTGGAGCTGCATGAGACCCCGGTGGGCTTCAAGTACATCGGCGAACTGATCATGCAGGACAAAATCGCCATCGGCGGAGAAGAGAGCGCGGGGCTGTCCATCCGGCACCATGTGCCGGAAAAAGACGGCCTGCTGGCCGGGCTTTTGTGCTGCGAGGCAGTGGCACGCCGAGCGAAGCCGCTGGGGGAACAACTGAAGGCGCTATGTAACCAAGTTGGTTCCTATTATCCAAGACGCGACAACTTCCGATTGACGCCGGCGGTGAAGGAGAAGTTCACTGAAAAGTTGAAGGCCGATCCGCGGGAGTTCTGCGGACATGCAGTGAGTCAGGTCGTCCGCACCGACGGATTGAAGCTCGTGTTCAGTGACGGATCGTGGGTGTGTTACCGGTTGTCGGGAACTGAACCGGTGGTGCGCGTGTACTCGGAAGCGCGTAGCGAGAAAGGCCTGGAGAAGCTGAGCACGGCGGCGCAGCATTGGATCTTCGAGTGAAGCGGTTCTCCAACATCACGAAACTTTCACGACCGGAGGACGGTCTGCGGGCTGTGATCGAGCACGCGCCGCAGGCGGGAGCGATGGCTGCCTCCTGGATGGAGCGGCTGCGTCCGCCGGCCATGCGCCTCTATGCCTTGCGGCGGAGGATCGTAACCGCGGCCATGGCGGTAGCGGCCGCGTCGCTATTGGGGCACGTGATGTTCGGCGCCAATGGATGGGTGGTTTACCGGCAGAAGCGCGCCGACTATGAAGCATTGCAGAAGCAGATCGAAAAAGTGCAGCAGGATAATAATCGCTATACGCAACAGATTCAGGGCCTGCAGAGCGACGAGAAGGCCATCGAAAAGGAAGCGCGGGAGCAGTTAGGCTACGCCAAACCGGGAGAATACGTGTACGTTGCTCCGGCCCCGGTTCCCGCGAAACCTGCGCCGCCGGCCAATCGCTCGGCAAGAAAGTAGCCGTTCGCGGCATGCCCGTTCCGATGTTGCCTCGCCTTGACCACTTCAGCTTTCCCCTGTGGTATAGTTCCGTTACGAGATTTCAGAATCCGGCGGATTGGCTTCCTGAAGCGAAGCCATTTTCGCTGCACTGTGGGGTTTGCGGTGCGTGGGACCGCAAAGCGAATTTCCAAAAGGAGAAACCGGCCATGAGAAAAGTAGCAGCAGTTTGTCTTGCGGTGTGTTTCGTGTTTGCTCTGTCGGCGTTGGCGTTCGACGACATGGGCAAGAGCACAACCGTCAACGGTTGGATTGTCGATGACAAATGCGGAGCCAAAGGCGCGCATGCGGGCGCCGAGGAGTGCACCAAGAAGTGCCTGGCCGCCGGCGCAAAGATGGTGGTGGTCACCGATGGCGATCAAAAAGTGCTGGCCGTGGAAAATCCGGATGCTCTCAAGGGGCACGAAGGGCATCACGTCGCTGTGACTGGAACCATGAAGGGGGATTCCATCCACGTAGACAGTGCCAAGATGCTGTAGACCGTCTGGGGAAACGGCACAAGAAAAGAGGGCGGCCTGCGGGTCGCCCTCTCGTTTCTGCATCGGGAACTCTCCGCGACCCCTCGCGGCCGGGAGCGCCCGCGCCACACTACCGAGTCACACTACCGCACCACGCCTTCCAGGGGCGAACTGGCCGTGGCGTAGAGTTTCTTCTGCATGCGACCGGCCAGATATGCCTGACGTCCGGCGAGCACCGCGTGCTGCATGGCCTGGGCCATGAGCACAGGATCTTGCGCGTTGGCAATGCCGGTATTCATCAGTACCGCATCGGCGCCAAGTTCCATGGCAATCGCGGCGTCGGAAGCCGTGCCCACGCCGGCATCCACGATCAACGGCACACCCGTGATCATTTCCCGCAGAATGCGGATGTGGGCCTGGTTCTGAATGCCCATGCCGCTGCCAATGGGCGCGCCCAGGGGCATGACGGCGGCCGCGCCGGCCTCGACCAGGCGTTTGGCGAAGACCACGTCATCGGAGGTGTAGGGCAGAACCGTGAAGCCTTCCTTCACCAGCGTGCGCGTCGCCTCGAGCGTCGCCTGCACGTCAGGATAAAGCGTGGCCTGGTCGCCGATGACCTCGAGCTTGACCCAATCGGACAAGCCGACTTCTCGGCCGAGGCGTGCGGCGCGGATAGCCTCGTCAGCCGTGTAGCATCCCGCGGTGTTGGGCAGCAGAAAATACTTCTTGGGATCAATGTAGTCGAGCAGCGATTCCTTGCTGCGGTCCAGATTGACGCGGCGCACCGCGACCGTGACCATCTCGGCGCCGCTGGCTTCGAGCGCACGTGCGGTTTCCTGAAAGGACTTGTATTTTCCCGTGCCCACGATCAGCCGGGAGCGGAAAGAGCGTCCAGCGATGATTAACGAATCCGACATAGTCTCTATTGTAATGAAAGTGCTGCGCGCGAGCACGAACCGCAGCAGCAAATCGCTTCCGAGCGCTCCGCCACTCGAGAGCAATCTCAGGGCTCATGGCTGCTTGCTCTCGCTCTCCGGCGTGCCGAAGCCACAACGACCGCGCATGCCTTGCCGGAATCGCTCTCGCTCCTCGGGCGTCATGTGTTCCCAGCGCTCGCTCATGCGGCGGCGAAAGTTAGAGCGGTGAAACCCGCGGCCACCAATGCGGCCGAAGAGGATCCGGCACAGTACCAGAATTCCAAGCGCCTGCCAGAAGGTGATCTGATGCCAGCCGAAGAGAGGCGGCAGCAGCCAATTCCACAGATGCAGCACCACCTCGCCGCCGGCCACGATAAACAGCAGCATCGCCAGAATCGCCAGCGGAGCAATAAAAAACATTTTCCTTCTCATATTCGGTTCCTCACGCTTTCGTAAACTCGTCGTAAATGCTTCGTAACCGCTCACGCAGATGCAGCACCGCGTAGCGTTTGCGCGAGAGCAGCGTATTGACGCTCACACCGGTCTCGGCGGCCATCTGCTTGAAGCTGCGTCCCTCGAGCTCGTGGCCGACAAACACCTCGCGCTGCTCGTCCGGCAGTTCGTCGAGTGCAGACTCAAGTTCGTCGAGCAGCACGCTGCGGGCGTAAAGAGCGTCCGGGCCGGCATCGGGCGAAGGCAGCAAGTCTTCCAAGTGCAGCAACTCTTCTTCGTCGTCGGCCAGGGCGGCATGGCTGAAACTCTCCGGCGTCTTCTTGCGGAAGAGATCGGTGATGCGGTTGCGCGTGACGCGGAAGAGCCAGCCCGTCACGTGCTCGATCGGCATCAGCAGGCGGTTCGCCTCCACCAGTTCGTAGAAGACCTCCTGCAGGATGTCTTCGGCATCGCGCGGGTCAGGCACCCGCCGGCGAATGAAGTTGCGCAGCCGGGACTGCTCCTGCTTGACCACCTCGGAGATCCGCCGGTTCTGTTCGAGGCTCATCCGCTCGGTTATCCGCGCTACGCTCGCCGCGCCCTTCATCTACGGGTGTAGACGAATTGGGGGGTGCGAATATTGTAGGGGCTGACGAGAAAGCCGGAGAATTCCATTCTTGGCTGCGGGTTGCCGCAGTCACTTTATCTGGCCTGCTTGTTTCTACTGCGGTAGGGTTGCCGTTTCCGCCTCGGCGTAAAGCTCATCAATCTGGCGGCGATAGCGCTGTTCAACGACGCGGCGGCGGAGTTTGAGCGTCGGTGTCAAGACGCCGTTTCCAGCGGAAAATTCATCCGCCACCAGCAGCACCCGTTTCAGCTTCTCGAAACGAGCCAGATTCTGATTAATGCCTTCGATGATGCCGTCGTACAGCGCTTGCACCTTGGGATGCGCAATCAGTTCCGCGCGCGACGAAAAAGCGATGCCGTTCGCGCCCGCCCAATCCTCGAGCAGCGGAAAGTTGGGCGAGATCAGGACAGCGGGGAATTTGCGTTTTTCACCGAGGATCGCGGCGACTCCGATGAAGGTATTGAGCTTGAGCGCGTTTTCGATGGGCTGCGGAGCGATGAATTTTCCGCCGGAAGTTTTGATCAGGTCTTTCTTGCGGTCGGTGACGGAGAGATACCCGTCGGTGTCAATTTCGCCGATGTCGCCGGTGTGGAACCAGCCATCCACCAGGGCAGCCTTCGTTTCTTCCGGGCGATTCCAATAGCCTTTGAAGACAGACGGACCGCGCACCAGGATTTCGCCATCTTCGGCAATACGAACCTCCAAGTTGGGAAGAATCTTGCCCACGGTGCCGATGCGGTGGTTCCGGGGAGTGTTGACTGCGATCACAGGTGAGGTCTCGGTGAGGCCGTAGCCTTCGTGAATGGGGATGCCGACGGCCGCGTACCACTCGGCCAGCTCGCGGCCCAGCGGCGCTCCGCCGGAGATGAAAGTCTCGACGCGGCCGCCCAGACCTTCCCGAATCTTCGAAAAGACGAGCTTGCTGGCTAATTTCCAGCTCGGCGATGTGGGAGTTTTTCCGGCGAGAACTTGCGGCTTATGCTCGCGTCCGACAGAAAGGGCCCAGTCGAAGATCGCGCGCTTGGGAAATCCATTCGCTTTCTGCTGGGCTTGAGCATAGATTTTTTCGTAGACTCGCGGCACGGCGACAAAGATCGTCGGCCGCACCTCCAATAGCGCCGCCGGCAGCCGGTCAATGAACGGGCAGTAGGCCAGTGTCACGCCATGGTAGAGCAGCGCGAAATCGACATGGCGGGCCGTGATGTGGCAAAGCGGAAGGAACGAAACGCTGATGTGCCCGGCATGCAGGTCGAAGCCAAGCATCGAGCACTGAATGTTGGAGACCAGGTTGCCGTGAGTGAGCATCGCCCCTTTGGGCGTTCCAGTTGTCCCCGAGGTGTAGACAATGGTCGCCAGATCATCGGCTGCGATGGAGCGCGCCCGGGCCTCGATCTCGGGGCCCAGATCAAGCGGGCCCTGCCGCGTGACTTGGGGCATGGTTGCGCATTGGCCGGCAAAGGGGGCGAGGTCGCCGGTGAATTCGATCGCGTCCATGACGATGATTCTCTCGATCTGAGTCCGGGGAAGAATCGAAAGGACTTTGTGCAGATGCTGGTCGGACGACAGGAAGATGGCGCTGCAGCCCGAGTCCCTCAGCATGAACGCGTTCTGTTCGGCGGTGAGCGTGGTGTACAGCGGCACGGTGACGGCACCGAGAAGCAGGCTCGCCATGTCGGCGATGGGCCACTCGTGGCGGTTCTCGCTGAGGATGGCAATGCGGTCGCCGCGTCGAATGCCCCAGGCATGGAGCGCGCGAGCGGTGCGGGCTACGCTTTGGCCGAACTCGCGGGAGGTGATGGTCAGCCACTTCCCAGCTTCGCGGTGCAGCAGCATGCGGTCGTGATTGCGTTCGACCGCGGCGAAGAAAATGTCGTTCAGTGTGGCAATGCCCATCGCACGGTTCGAGCCAGCATGACGCGGACGCCCGGAAATCCGTGTCGCTGGCTCCGACCAGAACTGTACTGTTTTGCCACTCGTTTCGGCAATGTCAAAAGATCGCAAATAAGGGTACTTTCGGGTTTACCGCAAAGCCGGGGCGGGATATGCTAGCCGACAGTTCCGTGGGAGGGGTTTATGCATAGAAGACGCTCCGAACTTGTGGCGGCCGTGTTGTTGGCCGGCTTGCTGACATCGTCCGCCGCGCTGTTCGCACAGGGGAAGAAGGAGGCCCCGAGTATGCCAAAGGTCGGTGATGCGGCGCCGGACTTCACCTTGAAATACTTCGACGGCAACGACGAGAAAGAAGTGAAGCTGAGTGACTACCGCGGCAAGAAGAACGTCGTGCTGGCGTTTTATATCTTCGCCTTCACCGGGGGTTGAACGCAGCAAATGAAAAACTTCCAGCAGAATCTGAAAACGCTGGAAGCAGCCGACACCCAGGTCCTGGGTGTGAGCATGGATAGTGCCTTCGCCAATAAGGCTTTCGCCGACCAGATTGGAGTGACCTTCCCCTTGCTGAGCGACTGGGGCGGCAAAGTCACCCACCAGTACGGAATCTACAAAGACGAATATCAGGCACCGCGCCGGGTGAACTTCCTGATCGGCAAGGATGGAAAGATCATGGAAGAGCAGGTCGACCGGGATGCGATTGATCCAAAGAAGATCGTGGACGCGTGCGCACGGCCAAAGATGAAGAACTGAATCATCTTCAGCGGCAGTCATCCCGACGTCCCGCGTTTTCACCAGCGGGACGAGGGATCTCCCGAGTGAATTCTCATGCAAGGGAGATCCTTCGCTCCGCCTGAAGAACGGCTGCGCTCAGGATGACGCCGTCCCCGTAGGGCAACTCCATCCTACCCAACCACTTCTGCCCCCGGGGGAAACTAAACCGTCTCTTCTGTGTTTACAGGGATGCAGGTAAGATCAATATGTAGGTATTTCCGTTGTATTGGGGCGAAGATATGAAAACACGCGTATTCTGGGCCGCTATTGTTCTGCTGGCAAGCTTTGTCTTCCTATTGCCGCTTTCAACCACAGCGAAAGCGCAAGATCAACCACCCGATCAAGATCAGGATCAGAGTCAGGATCCTCCCGGCCGAGTAGGCCGGATGAGTTACTCGGAGGGGTCGGTATCATTCCGTCCGGCGGGAGAGGACGATTGGGTCACAACGGTTCCCAACCGTCCGGTCGTGGCGGGCGACGATCTGTGGGCGGACGCGAATTCGCGGGCCGAGGTTAACGTCGGCTCGGCGGCGCTCCGACTGGGTGAGAAGACCGGCATCACTTTCCTCGCGCTCGACGACCGCACTACGCAAATCCGCCTGGCGCAGGGATCGCTGATTGTGCGCGTGCGCCACGTGGATGACGACGATACCTACGAGATTGACACGCCGAACATCGCATTCACTTTGCTGCAGCCCGGCGAATACCGCGTGGATGTGAGCGAGGACGGAAGCCAGACCATCACCACGGTGTGGCACGGACACGGCCGGGTGACTGGCGGTGGATTCACCTACACCGTGGTTGCCGGTCAGTCGGCGACATTCACCGGCAGCGATCACCTCGATTACGATCTGGAGCAACTGCCCGGCCAGGATCAGTTCGATGATTGGGCGTTTGATCGCGACGCCCGCGAGGACCGTGCGGATTCGGCGAATTACGTTTCGACCGAGATGACGGGTTACGAAGATCTGGACGATTACGGCAACTGGAGCTACGTCGCCGGCTATGGTCAATGCTGGCAGCCGCGCGCGGTCGTTATGGGGTGGGCTCCGTATCGCTTCGGCCACTGGGTCTGGGTCGCTCCATTTGGCTGGACCTGGGTTGAGGACGAACCATGGGGATTCGCTCCCTTCCACTACGGGCGCTGGGCCTTCGTCGGCGGAGGCTGGTTCTGGGTGCCGGGACCGGTCGTGGTTCGCCCGCTATGGGCCCCGGCGCTGGTGGCCTTCGTGGGTGGCGGCCCGGGATTCAGCTTCTCCGCAGGTGTGGGCGTGGGATGGTTCCCGCTGGCGCCAGGAGAGGTTTTTGTGCCCGGATATCACGTGAGCCGCGCTTACGTGAATAACGTGAACATTACCAACACCTCGGTGAATATCACCAAAGTCACGAATGTGTACAACACGGTGATCATCAACAAAACGACGACCGTCAATAACATCACCTACGTGAACCAGCACGTAAACAATGGAGTGACGGTGGTATCGCACGACACGTTTGTGAATGCGCGCCCGGTGGCGCAGAACGTGATGAAGGTAGACCCGCGGGAAATCGCAGCGGCGCCGGTCTCGCATGGGGTAACGGCGGAGCCGGTCCGGGCCAGCGTGGTGGGCGCTGGACGGCCAGTCTCCGTGAGGCCGCCGGCGGCGGTGATGAGCCGGCCGGTGGTCGCAGTGCGCACGCCACTCCCTCCGCCGCGCCCGATCACCCAGCAACAGGCCGCGGCTGGCGGCCACTTGAACCAGCAGTTGCTGGTGCGGCCGGCGGGCCCGTCACGTCCTGCTCCGGCCGGTCAAGGCACGCAGCCGCAGAAGTCGGAAGAGGGCTTCAAGCCATTCAGCCAGCCCGCTGGCGGCAATACGCAAGTGAAGCCGATACCGCAGACTCAGCCGCGAGTGTGGGAGCAGCAAGGAAGCTCGCAGGTCCAGGGGCAGAGCGACGACCACAATGGGCAGGTGTGGAATCGTAATGCGCAGACAGGGGCGAAGGAGTACGGTACTCCGCAGCAGCAGTCCACACCACAGGAGACGCATCCGCTGGTGCGGCCTGCGCCACCAGTACAGCCGCGTAACGAGCAGCAGGAACAACAACAGGCCGAAAAGTTCCACCAGTGGCAGCAACAGCGGCCGGCTTCGCCACCTCCGGCGGAGCACCAGTCGCAACCGAAGCCTGCGCCACCGCCGAAATCGGAGCCGCCAAGAAAGAGCCACTGACGCTGACTGGCTGGCTTGCACTGTGATAGGGTTCGCATGAGATGCGCCGGCGAACCGGACAACCAATCGAACTGACGCCGGGAGCGGGCGACCTCCCGGCGCAGCTTTTTCTGGCGAAAGCGATGAACGGGGCAAAGACGGAAGCGAAGCGGTCCACCATCAACTGGATGGACGTGCTATGGCTGGCCTTTCTGGCAGGGCTGGCTCTTTTGCCGCCGATAGAAGAGACGCATAAGCAGGAAATTCTGCTGGGCTTCGGTGTGATCCAGTTGGCGGAGGGATGGCTAGTGGCGCGCTGGCCGTCGCGGGGCCCGATATGCGTCGTGCTTTGGAAAATTGCTTTAGCGACCATCCTGGTGGATCACACGGGCGAGGTCGCGATCAACAGCTACTACTATCCCATCTACTTTCTGCCGATTCTCACTGCGGCGGAGTACTTCGGGCCGTGGGCCACGTTGTTTTGGACGTCGCTATCGTCGGCGGCCTACTGTTCTTACCTCTATCCGGCGCTGCAGGACTTTGAGATTACGGCAGAAGACTATGGCCGGCTCGCCATCCGCATTCTGTTCTTCTATCTTGCTGCAATGGTTGTCAACCGCTTCGTGGTTGAGAATCGACGGCAGACGCAGCGCTATCAGGAACTAGCGGAGACGCTAGCCGTCACCAACCGGCAGCTCGAGCAGGCGCAAGCTGAGGCGCGGCGGTCGGAGCGCCTGGCCGCGCTGGGGCAGCTTTCTGCCGGGCTGGCACATGAAATTCGCAATCCTCTCGGCGTGATCAAGGGCTCGGCCGAAATGCTGAGCCAGAAGCTCGGACAATCCGATCCGCTGGCCACGGAACTGGCGGGATACATCTCGAGCGAAACCAATCGCCTGAGCGGGCTGGTGACCCGGTTTCTGGATTTCGCCCGGCCGCTTCATGCCGAGCTTTCACCACAGGCCATCACGGTGGTTCTGGATCGGGCGCTCAGTGACGTTGCCACCTTGTGGAAGGGGGCGACGGTACAGGTCGAGAAGCACTATCAGCCGGACTTGCCGCTGGTGGAACTGGATGAAAGCCTGTGCGAACAGGCGTTTCTTAATCTCATAAAGAACGCGTACGACGCGATGAGCGCGAACGGTGGACGGCTGCAGGTGAGAGTTGCGAAGTCGGAGGCCGGCGAGCGGCAGGGCGTGGAAGTGCGAATTGAAGACACCGGGCCGGGAATTCCGCGCGAGTTGCGAGAACAGATCTTCAATCCGTTTGTGACCACGAAGAAAGACGGCGTCGGGCTGGGGCTTTCCATCGTGTCGAAGATTATCGACGGACATCACGGCTCGATGCGGGTTGAAGACGCGAGTCAGGGAGACGGGAAGCAGGGAACTGGCGCGTGCTTTGTGGTGTTTTTCCCCGCCGCGGAAGGAAGCAAGCCGGTCGCGGAACCGGCTCATGCAGTGATCTCGTGAAGGAATACGGCGGATCGAGAGAGGCTCGCTAATGGCGGCGATACTCATTGTCGAAGACGAAGCCAAGATGCGCCGGTTGCTCGAGTTGAATCTCGGCGAGGACGGCTTTGCGACGTTTTCTGCCGGAGACGCCGAGACCGGCCTGAAGCTACTGCGGGAGAATTCCATTGATCTGGTGCTGACCGACCTGAAACTTCCCGGCTTGGATGGGCTCGAGTTCCTGCAGGCGGTCAAGCGGCAGAATGCGGCGTTGCCGGTCGTCGTGATGACCGCGTTTGGCAGCGTAGAGACCGCGGTTGAGGCCATGAAAGCCGGAGCCAGCGATTACGTGTTGAAGCCTTTCTCGCTGAGCGAAATGCGGATGGTCATCCATAAAGAACTGGACGTCCGCAATCTGCGCGAGGAGAACCGGGAGCTGCGCGAGGCGCTGGGCAAGCGCTATGCACATCCCAACGTGGTGGCGCGCAGCCCCAAGATGCAGGAGGTGCTGGCTACCGTCGAGCGCGTGGCGCCCACCAACTCGACGGTACTGCTGGGCGGGGAAAGCGGCGTAGGCAAAGACCTGATTGCGCGCGCAATTCATGAAAAGTCGCGGCGCGCGCGGGGGCCGTTTCTGAAAATCAACAGCACCGCGATCCCGGAAAATCTGCTGGAGAGCGAGTTGTTCGGCTACGAGAGAGGCGCCTTCACCGGAGCCGCAACCAGCAAGCCGGGCAAGTTCGAACTGGCTGACAAGGGCACGCTGTTTCTCGATGAGATCGGCGACGTCCCTCCGGCCACGCAGGTGAAATTGCTGCGCGTGCTGCAGGAGCGCGAATTCGAGCGGCTGGGCGGAACCCGCACGATTAAGGTGGATGTGCGGCTGATCGCCGCCACCAACCGTGATCTGCGGGCCGCGCTCGAGGAAGGGACGTTTCGCGAAGATCTTTACTACCGGCTGAATGTGGTGCCCATTGACATCGCGCCGCTGCGCGAGCGCAAGGAGGACATTCCTGATCTGGTGAATCTATTTATCTCCCGCTTTGCCGGAGATTCCGGCAAGCCGGTCGAGGCGATTACGCCCGAGGCGATGCAGATTCTGGTGAATTATCACTGGCCGGGGAATGTGCGCGAGCTGCAAAACGTGATTGAGCGCGGTTGTGCTCTGGCGAAAGGAAATGTGCTGGACGCGGCGGACATTCATCTCGACCTGCGTCCCGCGAAAGCGGCCAATGGCGCGGCCGGATTTCTTCCCGACGGCATGACTCTGGAGCAGTGGGAAGACGAGATGGTGCAGGAAGCCCTGCGCCGCGCCAACGGGAACAAGAGCCAGGCGGCGCGCCTGCTGGGGCTTTCACGCAACGCGCTGCGCTATCGGCTGTCGAAGATCGGGATCGCGGATGAGCCGGAAAAAGATGGGTAATCGTATGTATCCCCACGGTCAACTGGCCGAAAACCACCACCCTTGGCCGAGGTTGGCCAATTTGCCTGGATTCCTTCCCTTCTACTGTTGAATCCATCGTCGTTGACATTGAAAACAAAGGAGTTGCTACGCGTCTGCTTCGCTCCCTTTGGCATGGCAGTTGCCATTACCAAGCTCGGGATTTCCTCCGATTAAGAGGAGGTTGGCTATGAAAAACAGACTTCTGGCAGGTTTGGCGGTTCTAGCTCTCATGCTGGCAGGCGCTCTCTGCTTGAGTGTGCATGCGCAGACGACGGACGAAGGTCCGGCGCCCTCGGACCAGCCGAGCGCTCCGATGGAGGTTGGGCAACCGCAACCTTCGGCGCAACCCCCGCAAACTCCACCTTCGGACCAGCAACCCCCAGAGGCGCAACCGGGTGGGCCCTCAGGTGAGGAGCCGGCGAAGACCGACTTGGGTGTGGCGCGCATCAGCCTGATTCATGGCGATGTCTCGACGCAGCGCGGCGACTCCGGCGACTGGTCTGCGGCGACGTTGAATCAGCCGGTCATGGGCGGCGACAAGGTCTCAACCGGCGACAACGCTCGCGCGGAACTGCAGCTCGATTTTGCCAACACTCTCCGCTTGGGCGCGAATACCAAGGCCAACATCGCGACCTTCACCCAGAAGGACATCCAGATCCAGTTGAGCCAGGGTATCGCGAGCTACTCGGTTTCGAAAGACAGCGAGGCCGAGCCTGAGATCGATACCCCGAACGTGTCGGTGCATCCCGCGCATCATGATGGCGTGTTTCGCATCGAAGTGCGGCCCGACGGCGACACGCTCGTGATCGTGCGCAAGGGCGAGGCCCAGATTGCCACTCCGCAGGGCAGCACGGAAGTGCGCAGCGGACAGATGGCGACTGTGCGCGGCACGACTGACTCGGCGCAGTACAAGATTTCCGATGCTCCCGATCCCGACGACTGGGATCGCTGGAATGCCGACCGCGACCACATGATCCGTGACGCGCAGTCCTGGCGGCACACCAATCACTATTACACCGGTGCTCAGGATCTGGACGCGTACGGGCGCTGGCAGAATGTGCCCGACTACGGCGATGTATGGGTTCCGAACGAGTCCGATGACTGGGCTCCGTATCGTAACGGCAACTGGACTTATGAGCCCTACTATGGCTGGACCTGGGTGGGCTACGAACCTTGGGGCTGGGCGCCATATCACTACGGGCGCTGGTTCTGGTACGGCAACTCGTGGGCCTGGTGGCCGGGGCCGGCGTGGGGCTGGTACCGTCCGTTCTGGGCCCCTGCGTATGTGTCGTTCTGGGGCGGCGGCTTTGGCTTTGGATTTGGATGGGGCTGGGGTGGTTGGGGCGGCTTCGGCTGGCTCCCGATCGGACCTTGCGACTGGTTCCATCCGTGGTGGGGTGGATACCGCGGCCGGTTTGGCGCGGTCGGCTTCCGTGGCGGATTTGATCGTTTCGGCGGCTTCGCACCTCTGCATGGAGGAACGCGGTTCTCGAACGTGAACAACATCCACAACGAACACATTGCGCGTGGCATGTCCACGGTAAGTGCAGGCCACTTCGGTGCGGGCCGGATGTCGCCCTTGGCAGCGACGCGGGAGCAGATCAACGGCGCGCGCATGATGGCGGGCAATCTGCCCGTAGTGCCATCGCGGGCGAGCCTGTCGGCCAGCGGACGCGCGGCGGCTCCGTCAACCGTTCGCAACAGCGGTTCGGAGCGCTTCTTCGGATCGGTGCACAACAACGTGGCGCATCCGGAATCGTTCCAGCAGCAGACGGCGGGTCTGCGCCAGAGCATGCAGCAGAACCACGTCTCCGCAATTTCTGCAGGCGGGCGCATGAGTGGCGGTGAATCAGGCTTTGGACGCAGTAATACCACGGCGGGCACAATGCAAAAGCCGAGCGCAGGCACGGGCGGCTTCCAAGGCGGACGGGAGATGAACAACCCGAGCCGGAGTGCAGGCAATGCGGCATCGTCCACGGCGAATGGGAACCGCGGCGCATTCCGTACGTTCACGCCGCCGAATAACTCCAATGCGCGTCCGGAGGGTGGGTCCGGCTCCGAGCCACGTGGTGCGAACCAGTCCTCCCCGGCGGGGAACCGCGATGGATTCCGGCCGTTCACACCGCCCTCTGGCAGTGGAGCCTCTCGCGGCGAGTCGGGCATATCTTCGGAGCGCGGCAGTGGAAGCTACTGGAACCGGACTGGGCTGAGCCCGCAGACGCACTACAACGGCTCGGTCTATGGTGGGTCAGAGAGGGGCTACTCCCGTCCGCAACTGGATATGAGGCAGCCCATCGTACGGTCTCCGTCTTACGGCGGATATTCCCGCGGCTACGGCGGTCGCAGCACTTCTCCCGGCGGCTCGCGCGGCAGCTCCAGTGGCGGCTCGCACCCCAGTGGAGGACATTCCTCTGGAGGCGGAGGTGGGCACGCCAGTGGCGGAGGTGGTGGGCACTCTTCTGGTGGGGGCGGCGGCCACGCCGGTGGCGGCGGACACGGCGGCGGTGGTCATCGCTAAACACAACGACGGAATTGTTGTGGAAACGACTTGATGTAAACGAAGTGAAGGTCAGAGGCGGGAAGGGCGTGCTAAACGGCACGCCCTTTCTCTTTGCGGGGGATGCCGAAGTTTCAAAGTTTCAGGGTTTCAATGTTTCAAAGTCAAAGGCGAGAATGAGGCGCACCTGAGGTCTTGAAACCTTGAAACTCTGAAACCTTGAAACCTTGAAACCTTGAAACCTTGAAACCTTGAAACCTTGAAACCTTGAAACCTTGAAACCTTGCTCCTATCCCTGTCGTAGAATGTGCCCTTGCCTGCTTCCTCCGAACTCGACGGCCTTGTAGTTGTGCTGGTGCGCCCGCGAAATCCGCTCAATATTGGCGCGGCAGCTCGCGCCATGAGCAACTTCGCCGCGCACCGCCTGCGGCTGGTCAATCCCTACTCGGTGGCGTTTCGCGAGGCGCGCTCGGCGGTCGGAGCCGGAGACGTGCTGGCCAAAGCAAAAGAATTCGAGACAGTCGCTGAGGCAGTTGCGGACTGCGCTGTGGTGGTGGGAACAACCGCAGTGCGGAATCGAGCCTTACAGCATCCTCTGCGTCGGCTTGGGGAAGAAACCGGCAGCACGATTCGGAGCCAGATCGAAACCGGGCGCATCGCTCTTCTGTTTGGCTCAGAGAAAATCGGGCTTACCAATGAAGATTTCAGCTACTGCCACTGGCTGCTGAACATCCCTACGCGCAGCGAACATGTTTCCATGAACCTGGGACAGGCGGTCGCGGTGTGCCTGTACGAAATCGCGCGCAGCACGGCGTCAGGGAGCGCAACGCCGGATTTCAAATCGGCGACCGCGGGTGAGGCTGAGCAGATCACCAAGACCCTGCTGGAAGCTCTGCACAGGAGCGGGTACGTCAAACCGGGCAACGACGCCGTGAGTGAAAAGAAGGTTCGCCGGCTCGTCCTTCGCCTCGGCCTGGAAGCGGGAGATGCGAAGGTCCTGCTGGGCATGGTTCGGCAGATTGTGTGGAAGCTGCGGCAACGGGCAGGGATTGTTGATTGATGATTGTTGATTGTTGAATGAAAATCCAGCAACAATTGGTTGCGCGAGCTCTAGCGGGATTTTTCCGCTGACGCCTGAATCGAGGCTCGGCGCAAGCGAAAGTAAATCACCCACGCACTCGGGGCAGGCTGCCCCGCAACTTCGGGTGGAGAGAATTCCCAGCCCTGTACGGCTTTCAGAACACGTTCCGCAAAATACTCGCTGGGGCCGCGAGTGACGAACTTCGCGGCCGTCACTTTGCCCGAAGAATCCACTTCCACCAGGACGTTGATCTTGATGGTTCCAGTGATGGTGTCCATCGCGCTCTGGGGAATGTCAGGAAGAACCTGATGCAGAACCTCGCCTTGGGAGACTGCCTGTTTCAAAGGCTCGCCCGGTTGGGGAGTTGAAGCCTTTGTCACCGGCGCCGTCTGCTCAGATGTACTTTCACGGCCGGGCGTGTTTTCTCCACGAGGGTAAAACACTACCAGTCCGATAAGGAGCGCCACCACCGCAACGGCCACGGTGATCATCCCTTTGTTCATGGAGCGTTGTGGGCCTGGAAGCGCCAGTTGCGGTTGAACTGGTACGGAGCGCGCTGCGGGCGCGAGCCGGGCCTCAATCTGGGCAATCGAGCATCGCCGCTTGGGATCGAGATGCAGGCACTCGCGGGCTATGCCGCGGAACGGCTCCGGCATTTTTTCCAGCAAACCAGGGACCTGCGCTTCTTCCGCAGATGAAGGTGTCTTCTGCGTGAGAACGGCGAGGAGAGTGATGCCCAGCGACCACAGGTCTCCGGCGGGCGAGACAATGCCTGCTTCCTTCTCGGGTGGGTCGTAAACATCCCGCCTTGGTCTGGAGTGCATCTCCCCCAGGGAGGTCACCTGATCGGCGGAGAGCTTGATTTGCTCGCCTACGGCCAGGATGTTCGAGGGCTTGATGCCGCCATGCACGAATCCCTTCCCGTGCAGGTAGGAAAGTGCTTCCAGCGACGGAGGAAGCAGATCGGCTACTTCCTCGGGCGTGAGCGGCCGTTGCGGAAGAATCTGCGAAAGATCCTCGTCCGCATACTCCATGACTGCATAAAGAAGCGGCGAGCCGTTCAGCTGGCAACGGTCCGCTTCGAAAATGCGAATGAGATGGGGATGGGAAAGTTGTGCCGCAGCGCGCCAACGAGAGAGTTGACGCTCGGCATTGCCGGCATCTGCCGCGATCAGTTTAATGGCAGCTTTCTGTGTCGCTGGTGATGACGGTTGCTTCCGCTCGGTGAGAAAGACAGCGCCGTGCTCGGTTCCACCCAGCCACTCGCGGAGCGGAAATTTCCCCGCAACCACGCGGCCTTCCCACACTCTCCGTGCCTCAGCGCTGGCCATGAGCGGCTCCCGCGAGCAACATTCTATGCTACTGCGCAAGTTTGGCAGCACACAGAAGTTCCACGCGGCTTCCGTTCAATCCTTGGCGCACTTCACCGGCTCCTATAACTGAACGTTACCTTGGTCTCCTCATCCAGCACCAGCGGCCTTACGAAGGCAAACGAGGTGCCCGCACGCGGCACGTCGATGGGTATGGGCAACACTCCAGCCACCCGCTTCTGCAAGTTCATCACGTTGGCGGAGGCATTCTGGCTGACCGCCCCCGGAGCCAGCTTCACTAACGAACTGACATTGCGCCCACCGATCATGCTCACCTCTGCGTTCTCAGTTTGGAGCTGGACCGATGTCGCGGTAACCTCAACCGTCTCCATTGTGGCGCCAACGCTGAGCGAGAAGTTGTACAGCGATGGCTGGTCGGCGTCGTAATGAAGGTTGAATGTACTACTCTTAAAGCCGGTTGCGTCGGCCTGCGCCTTGTAGTTCCCCGACGGCAAGCCCGCCAGCACCCAGCGCCCTTGCGAGTCGGTCAGTGCAGTTCTGGTCGCGCCCGTGTCCTGGGATGTAACCGTGACACGGGAATTAGGAATGACGGCTCCGCTAGGATCCACAACATAACCACCCATCTGCCCGGGGAAAGTTTGTGTTTTCGCGTTGGAAGGCATCGCGACTTGGGGCGCTGGCGCGCTGATGGCATATTGCTCCTGAAACGCTGAGGGCACCAGGTTGGCTGCGATCACGTCGCCGCGGAAATCCTTCACCTTGTACCGCTCGGGCAAAAAGACTTCCCAGTTCAGCAGGCTGATGGGAATGTCCATGTTTGGCAGGCTCAGCTCGGCTCCGCCCTTTTTTGCGAACGGGGCTCCGGAGTGCAGGAACACGAACGAGACAGTGTAGGAATCAGTGGGGCGAAATCCCGGCCGCAAGAGCGGCACGCGGCTTCCGTCCGGGCCCTGCACGGGCTTGACGCGCTCGCCGGCAACGTCGGCCGAAAGGATGGTCGCGCCCGCGGGAAGCGAGACTTTGAGGAAAGGCTGGGCCTGGTTCGTGACCACCAACTTGATTTCGGTGAGCGACTTGCCCTCGGAGGTAACGAGCGTTGTGACCTCGGCGCTTTCGGCCACGGCCGCAAGCACGCTGCCATCGGGGAAGCGCACCCATTGGAGCGCGAGCGTTGGCGTCTCATTGGGCTGCTTGTGATAGCGGAACGCGGCTTGAGGCGGGAAGTGGGCCAGCGAGCGCAGATAGGGATTCGCTTCTTTGACGTCCATGCGCTTGAGGCTCCCGCCTTCGGTAGCGGTAATCTCCATGGTGCCGGCGCCTTCGACCAGGACCTCGCCGGTCTCGCGCTGCGCACCCTTAAAACTAACGAACGGCGCATCGGCCTTGGCCCCGGTGATGGCCTTTTCCATCGAGATCAGGTACTGGTGATTGCGCTGGCTGGGAGCGTTCACTTTCAGGATTAAGATACCGGGCTGGTTTTCCGTCGAATCGAGCGTTGCCCCAGTCACGCCTGTGATCTCGAAGCCCTCCGGCAATTGCACTTCGAATTGCGCCGGTTCGCCTTGCACGACGGCGAGATCAGCGAGCACGGCGACGCGCATCTCGGCCTCGCTGACGGAAACAAGAGTCTTTTCGTCGGCCAGGAAGCGCACTTCGCGTGGCGCTGCGGGAGTTGCGGTTTCGCGGGTTGTCCACCAGATGGTGGCGGTCTGGCCTGGAACCAGAGTGGCCTCGATGGCCGTGTGTCCGGTCTCCGATTTGCGGCTGGTGATCAGACCGGGGCTGACGTTGGCGACGGTATGGTCGCCGGGAATCACCAGCGCCAGTTGCACGCTGCCTGCGGCAGGCACGGGCAGCGTGAAGGAAGCCCGCCCAGCCTCGATGCGCACCGGCAGACCGGTTTCAAGCGCGACGGAAAACTCGGCTGGCCCGGGCAGAAGGGCCACATGCGTGCCGTTTTCCTGCTGCAAGGGAACGCCTTTGCCGTTCTGGTGGGCGTCGAGGATGGTCATTCCTGTGGTCAGCGGAACCTTGGTTACTCCCTTGTGGAAGACTTCTCCGTCGAGTTCGACCGTGCCGCGCACGCCGTCGTTTTCGACCCGCAGCTTTACGTCGGCATGCTTGATGGAATAGGCAAGGGGCGGAGCATCCGGCGTTTTCGGCGGCTTGGCCGCGAGTTCGACCAGCCGGTTGTATTCATCGAGAGGAAGCGTGACATTGCCGGAGTTGGGCAAGGGTAGAGTAGATTTCTCGTCGGCTGCAAGTGCAACCCCCACAAACAGGCGTGCCGCACACGCGCTGCACAGCAACAACATCACAAAGAATCTGCTTTTCATCGCGCACCTCCCTTTTTTTCACGCTGAAAATTGAACTTGGCGGCGGGAGCCTGATTCTCGCTCGTGAGCTCGGAAACAAGGTAGATCGAAGGGCCGAATGCCGGGAATGTAACGTTCACGGGAAGAATTCCAGTCACTTTACCGGCGAGTGACTTGGACCGGAATGTTTCGAGCAGAGCCTGGGTGGAATCTTTCTTTTCCTTGTCGTCAGGGGATTGCAATTTGGCGAAATTCTCTAATCGATCGAACTGCTTGTCAGCCAGGACCGGCCCGCCGATCGTGCCTCCCATCACGTTCCCGGATGGCGCGTACGTCGGTGAAGGCGGCGGTGGAGGCGGTGCGAGGGCCGCCGAAATTGCGTTCTGGTATTCCTGGGTGCGAAATGTTCCCGGCTCAGCCGTGACCTTGAACAGCGGCGGATAGTAGAGCAGCAGTCCGGTGCGTGAGATGGGAAGATCGAGCGCCGGCAGCGTGAGCCTGGCCTGACCTTTCTCCGCCCAGGCGGGTTCTTTGGTGAGATACAGAATCTCAACCATGAACGCAGGCTCGTCTTCTCCTCCACGCGATTTTTCGAGCGGCAACAGCAGGCTGCCGTCGGGCGATTGTCCCGGCCGGACCGGCTTCCCGCCGAGCGAAGTGCTCCACACCGTTGCCCCGGCGGGCAGCGTGATCTTGACGAAGTTGCGCTGATTGTTGCGAATCGCGTAGCGCGCCTGCACCAACTCCTTGCCGTCGACGCTCATCAGGACCGCGTAACGGGCCTCCTCGACGTTCGCCATCAGAACGGCCTGCTGGTCGTAGCGCGCAACGTTGACGCTCAACGAGCGGGTCGCGCCCGAAGGGCCCGAGCGCGAGCGAAACGCAACCAGCGCCGGCGATTGCCGACTCGCGATCATTTCGCCGAGATCGGTGGCGTCGGCTTCCTCCAGTCCCTGCGATTTCTGGCCTTTGATCTCACCCGCGCCCAGAACTTCCACCGCAGTGCCCCCATCGTCGCGCTCCGTGTTCAACAGCCGCAGCAGAGGAATGTTGATGATTCCGTCTTTCGGCAGGCGGGTCTCACCTGTGATCACGAAACGGGCGCTGTGCTCGACCGGTTCGAGGAAGGTTATGGCCAGCTCGCCATTCTTCATTTCCCAGTCGGCGACCATCGCCCCGGAAACCTGATTAATGGTGACGTTCTCGGGGAGCTCGATGCGCGCCTCGCGGGCCGCGCCCTGCACCACGTCGAGATTCTCCTCGGCATAGATGGAAGTCGAATCTTCAGCGAGACTGGTCAGCTGAGTCAGGGATCCGCGCAGGCGCAGAGGCTGATCCATGTGGTGGTCCTCGATCTTCTTGCGCCAGGTGAACGTCAGCGCTTCGTTTCCTCGACCATAAGCCAGCCACTTGGTTTCACCGGCAGATTCCGACTTTTCCGAGAGCAGTCCGCCGGCGATTCTCAAATCAATTCCCTGGCGCGGAAGTTGTACCGCGGCTCGGGTTACGCCCGATTCCGTCGCGGGAAGAGCGAGGCTTTCATCGCCCGCCGAGGAAGTCACGGGCACGTCCACATCGAGCAACAACACCGAGCGCCCGGCGTGTGAGAGGAGAGCCGAAAGATGCCCTCCACCCTTGCCCGCCGCGCCGGGTACCAGCGACACCAGCTTGCCATCGAGTTGGGCCTCGCGCACGAGCAAGCCGGCAGGCACGGGCACTCGAACCCACCCGTCTTTCAAGACGTCAACCGTGAGCGTGGCGCGTCCAGCGGCGACGTCGCCCGCGACTCGCAGATCGTATTCGACACGCGTCAGAGTTGCATCCACGGGAGGCGGTTCGGGATCGTGCTCAACCGGGTACGCCTTGGCTCGCAGCACGCGATACTCCTCGACCGGAATAACGACCCATCCCGCGACATGCGTGGACTCTGCAGATTTTTCCTGGGCCCTGAGCTCCGTTCCGGGGAAGAAAAAAAAGATCAACAGGCACGGAAAGAACGGCTTCAGAGCAAATTGTCTGAACGGATAGACCGCCGCGAAGATCGAGTTTTTCATGGTTCAACCCTCTCCAGTTCAACCCTCTTTTGACGAAACCTCATGCCAACAATTCGGGCGATGCGCAACTTCGTTCGGGGGATGTTGCGGTGAGGCGCTCATTCATGGGAAGAACGCCGGAGCAAGGAAGAATTGCAGGCAATCTTGAGGCTGGGCGCGGCCTTTGGAGCCTTCCGGGGATCAGGCCTGGGAGTGCCTTTGGCGTGCCGCTTCGTAGAGCACGATGCTTGCAGCCACGCCGGCGTTGAGCGATTCGACGTGCAGAGAATGGGGAATGGCGATGGTTTCATCCACCTGCGCCAGCAGAGATCGCGGCACGCCCGAGCCTTCACTGCCGATGAAAACTGCCGCAGGCGGCGCTAACTTAGCCTGGTCGATCGGAGTGCCTTTGTGGGAGGAGGTCGCAATCATCCGCACACCGTGGGTGTGGAACTTCGCCGAGATGGCTTCGATCCCGCCCGCATTTTTCGCCACCACGACGGGAAGACGAAAAGCTGATCCGGCCGAGGCGCGGATCACTTTTGTATTGAACGGACTCACGGTTCCCTCGCCCAGCACCACGCCTGCGCAGCCAAAGGCCTCAGCCGAGCGAAGAATCGTCCCCAGGTTGCCGGGGTCTTGCAATCCGGCCACCACGACGATGGGCCCGACCGGCACACGTTCGAGCACGTCTGCAAGGGAGAATTGTTTCAACCGGACCAGTGCGGCCACGCCCTGCGGCGTTTCGCTGGGAACGGCTGCGTCAAAAAGCCGATCCGGCAGGAGGAGGGTTTCGACGTGGGCGCCGATTTGCGGCAGAATGCGTTCGGCCTGATTCTCGGCCGATCTTCTGAAGAAGACGGCGCGGAAGCGAAGGCCGCTACGGATGGCTTCCTCAACGATGCGCACACCTTCGATGGCGCAGCAGCCATCTTCCGTGAGTTCGGCATGGGCGAACGCATTGCGGAGTGTTTTCAAGGCAGGATTGTGCCGGCCGTCGATCTGTCGAAGGCGGCTCTGGGATGGCGGTTTGGGTTCTGAAGTGGGGATCATAGCTCAGAGTTCGTCCGATTGCTCGTGGGAGTGAGCAAATAAGCGGGTACCCACGCATGATACGCCTCACTCCCTGGCATTTTGCCGTATTATGATAGGTTTGCGGGCCAAACAAACAAAACTCAGATCCAGAAGCCAATGAGGAAGGGGGCGCTGTGCGCGCCGAGATCGTCAAAATCAGTAGTGAGAACCCTGAATTATCCCTTGTGAAGTACGCCGCCGATCAGATCCGGTCCGGCGAAGTGCTGGGCATGCCAACCGACACGTTTTACGGCCTGGCCGCCGATCCCTTCAACTTGCGCGCGGTCGACAAGGTGTACGACATCAAGAGCCGCTCCCGCCACAAGCCGCTGTCCTTGCTGATCGCAAGTGTGGACCAGGCGGAAGAATTGGCCAAGGAATTGCCCGAGGAATTCTATGCGCTGGCGCGGAAGTTTTGGCCCGGGCCGCTGACCGTCATCGTACAGGCCGGCTCGCGCCTGCCGCTGAAAGTGACGGCCAACACCGGGAACGTCGCCCTGCGGGTGCCCAATGCCAGGATTCCGCTGGCGGTAGTGACGGCGGCGGCGATCCCCATCACGGCGACCTCCGCCAACCTCAGCGGCGCCGCGGAATGCACCAGCGCGGAGCAGGTGCGCGACCAACTGCATGGGCGGATCAACATCATCGTGGATGGCGGCCCTTCGCCGCGGGATGTGGCTTCGACCATTGTCGATCTCAGCGATGACACCGCACGCTGGCGCATCCTGCGCGAAGGCGCAATTCCCGCGGACCAGATTTCCACTTTCTTTGCCCAAGGATGAACCACCGAATCGCCAACCGGCTGTGGCCACGGCGCTGGTGGCATCGTCTGCTCGCCTTGGCTGTGGCCGTCCTCGCGCTGCTGCTCGTGATTACTTCATTTCAAATCGTGCGCACAGCCTCTCTCGAGGAAATTCATCCTGCCGATGCGATTGTCGTCTTCGGCGCAGCGGAGTACTCCGGGCATCCTTCGCCGGTTCTGAGGGCGAGGCTGGATCATGCCTTCGATCTTTACGAGCGCCACATGGCAGCCGTGATGATTACCACCGGAGGCGCGGCGGCTGACCCCAAGTTCAGCGAAGGCGGGGTGGGCAAGGAGTACTTGCGCAAGCGCGGCGTCCCGGAAAATGCGCTGATTGCCGAAACCCAGAGCTCCGATACCGCGGAATCTGCCGAGCGCGTTGCCGTCATCATGCGGACGAACGGACTGCGCAGTTGCGTCGCGGTCAGCGATGCCTATCACGTTTTTCGCATCCGCAAACTGCTGGAACACGAAGGCATCGGTCCGGTGTACGTTGCGCCCCGCGCCGACTCGCGCCCCCACAGCCTGATGCAGCGTGTAGTGGCGGTGTTGCGCGAAGCCACCAGCTACCTGCTGTGGCGCGTAGGAATCTAGAATCGGACCTCGGGCGTCAGGCGTCAGACCTCAGGCGTCGGACCTCAGACCTTCCACTCAGGTCTCCGCTTAATCTGCTGGAAAAGGACCGGAAGAGTTCTATCTCTGCGATGACTGATTGTTGGCGACCTGAGGTCTGACGCCTGAAGTCTGAAGTCCGAAGTCCGAAGTCCGGTTTTCACCAGCCGTTTCTTTCCCGCAGGCTGGTGATGTGCGCCGCGTGATGGCGGCCGTGCCAGGCATACATCGCCAAGGTTTTATCCAGGGTCATCACGCCCAGTTCGGGATGACGAAAGGTGCGCTTCCAATCTTCCGGCGAGAGCGAGCGCAGCAGCCTCACCCAGCGGTTATGCAGTGAGTCGAGCAGCGTGAGAGAGACTTCAATTGGAGTCGCCTTCGTGTCGGCCAGTTCCGCCCAGCGATCTTCGGCATAGGGCTTGATCGTCGGCTCGTCTTCGGTCAAGGCGAGCTTGAAGCGGATGAAGGCGTTCATATGGCTGTCGGGCACGTGATGCACGACCTGGCGGACAGTCCAGCCGTCGGGCCGGTAAGGCGTGTCGAGTTGCGCCTCGGAAAGCCCCTTTACGGCAGAGCGCAAGTTAGCTGGTGCCTGGGCGATGTCGCCGAGGAGTCGTTGTCTGTTCTCTTCAGTGAGTGGCCCGTCGTAGTTGAACTTGCCAATGGGATATTTGAGATCAGTCATCGCGTCTCCGGAGAGCAGTTTCAAATTCTAGCCCGCATATGAACTGGCTGGCAAAACTCCCAACCGGCAACTGTGCCATCCTGTGGACTCCCGTCCAGGGGGCCGGCAGCCAACGAAAAGATGACTCAGCCAAAGCTCTAATCCCACTTGTGCAACTACTATCCCTTGCGTCCACCGTGGTCACGGTACATCCGGTGGGGCTTGGCCTTTGGGTTCGTGGTCGCAGCTTGGCATGGCAAAGCGGCTGTTGTAGGCTAAACTCGCGGGTGCAAAGCCAATTGCACCATTTCTGGGGCAGGTCACAATTATGGCGTCTTCCACCTGGTCAGGTCACCTAACCTTTGGGCTCATCTCTATGCCCGTGCGCCTGTTTTCTGGAGCGCGCAGCAGCGGGATTTCCTTCAACATGCTGCACCGCACCGACAAGTCGCGCCTCAAGCAGCAATATGTCTGCCAGGCCGACGGTCAGGTGGTGGACCGCGCCGATACCGTCAAAGGCTACGAGTTCCGCAAAGACGAATACATCATCATCGAACCCGACGAGATTAAGAAGATCGAGCCGCAGACCGCCAAGACCATGGAGATCCTTGAGTTTGTCAAAGAGAGCGAGGTGGACCCGGTGTACTTCGAGTCGTCGTACTACATGATGCCGGAAGAGGCCGGCCGCCGGCCGTACGCCCTGCTGACCAAAGCGCTGGAAGAGAGCGAATACGTGGCCATCGCGAAGATCACCATGCACAACCGCGAGTACACCGTGTTCCTTCGCCCGCACGAAGGCGGCATGATGCTGCACACCATGTATTACGCCGAAGAGGTGCGCAAGATGGAGGGCTTCGGCGCGCCGGACGTGGAGTTGAAGGAAGCGGAAGTGAAAGTAGCGCACCAGTTGATTGAGGCTCTGGCCGCCGAGTGGGACCCCGAAAAGTACAAAGACACTTTCCAGGAAAACCTGAAGAAGCTGATCGAGACCAAGCTGGAGGGCGGCGAAGTGGCTGCGGTCGAAAAGCCGAAGAAACTGGCCCCGGTGATCGATCTGATGGCAGCGCTCAAAGAAAGCCTGGCCCAGATGGAAGGCAAGAAAAAGCCCGCGGCCACCGCCGACGTCGAAGAACCTCGGGCCGCGGCGGCGAAATCGCGCCGTGGGCGGGGATAGCAGCCGTCAGCCATCAGCTGTCGGGGGGCAGTTCTTAGCTCCCAATCTGATCCTCGAAATCCGATTTCGCCGTTGCTCCCTGATGATTCCTGCAAATTCCACTGCCCTGTTCATCCAACTTGGCTATGAGTTAGGGCATCCCAGACTCTGTTGCCTGGTCCTGACTTCTGAAAGCTGATGGCTGACGGCTGTCAGCTGGTGTGGCGCGGATGGCCGGCAATCGTTACAATAAACGCTTCTCGATACATCGCTTCAAAACTAATTCCTTCTTCCCTGGGAGTGTCGATGAGTTTGCGACGTTTGGGCGGGCTGCTGGCGGTGGCGCTGGCTACTTTGCTGTGGATGTCATGCGGCGAGGTGTTTCGCCCGGTAGTGATTCCGACGACCCTGACTCCGCCGAATCCGGCGAGCTTCCATGAAGTCTTCGGCATTAACGGCAACGCCCCCTACAGTCAGGGCACGGCGCTGCAGATTGACGTTTCGGGCGACAGCGACATCGGGGCGGCCAGTATGGGGGTCAACCCGACTCACGCTGCGATCCTCCCGAATTATTCCCGGGTGTTTGTGGCCAGCGCGGGCAGCCTGTACCTGGGGGATTCTGATTTGGTCACGGCTTTCACTCCGGCGGTCGACAGCAGAACCGCGACGGGGCTGGGAACGCTGACGTTATTCACTTTCCCCAACGTGGGTGCCGGCCAGTCTTCCACCATCGTCACGCTCAGCGAAACCGGCAATCTGGTGACGGCGACTCTCAGCGCTGCATTGTCAAATGCGGTTGTGGGAGCGGTGATCTCCATTTCCAGCGTGAACGTCGCGGGCTATAACGGCAATTTTCTGATTTCCTCGGTCAACGGGACCACCATCCAGTACGTGGATTCAACCGCGGGTCTGGCGGCAGCGTCGGGCGGGATCGCCACAGTTCCGGTGACCTGTTCATACCTTCCGGATTACGTGGCAACCACGCAGAACACTGTCGTCTACGTTGCCAACTACGGAGTTGAGAGCGGCCCGAATTGCAACCTGGCCAGCACCGATTCGGTCGGCATGCTCAACCCGTCGGTGAACAGCATCACCAACATCGGGTATCTGCCGCCAGGCTCGCACCCGGTGGCGATGGCCGAGACGCCGAACGCGCTGAACCTCTATGTCGTTAACCAGGGGAATAACACGGTCACGGATGTGTCCCCCATCGACTTGTCGACGATCGCAACTATTTCGGTGGGAAGCCCGCCGGTGTGGGCGGTATCGCGGGTGGACGGCAACAGAGTTTACGTACTTGAGCAGGGTGACGGGGTGCTCGACCCGATCGACACCGCGACCAACAGCGTCCTGCCCAGTCAGACGAATCTTTCCGTCGGGCCGGGAGCGAGTTTCATCCTGTACGACTCTAATCTGAACCGGCTGTACGTCCCGTTCCCCGGCACCGCCGCACAGAACTTCATGGATGCTGCAGTGTACGTGTTCTCCACCACAGGTGGCGTGGATCTTTCAGGGAACCCCAACGACACGCCTAAGCTGCTGGCGACGATTTCGATGACCAAGGGCACAAATCCACCTTGCCCAAATGGATGCTCGCCGGTTTCGGTGGCGGCGCTACCGGACGGCTCTCGTTTCTACGTAGCCAGCTATCAGATATCTCCGGCCTGTCCTGATCCGAACGTCGGAGCGGCGGAGTCCTGCATGATTCCCATGCTCACCGTGTTTGACGCGCTCAGCATGACCGTGAAACCGGTTTCCTCTTCCTTGCTGGCACCGGTTCCATCGTTGTCCCTGCTCACCTCGCCGCCGTTTGCCCCCACGCAATACGCGCTGCCGCCTGTATCTTCCTGCAGCACGACCACACCTTACACGCCCGGCGCAACGCGATTCCGGATGTTCACCACGGCCGCCTCCGACGGCAGCCACGTGTATGTGAGCATTTGCGACGCCGGCTCGATCGCCGACGTCAGCACAACCACCGACACAATCTCCACCGGCACGAACAGTCCCGATACGCTGATCACCGATCTTTCCACTCCCTTTGCCGCCTGCTCCGGCGCAACCTGCGGCAAGGTCGCTACCATTACGGGATTTTCGATCACTTCGAATGTGGTTACCTTCCAGGCGGCAAACAGCTTTATTGCCGGACAAGAGGTCACGATTGCAGGCTTGACCACCACCGCGGGCAGCCAATTGGACGGACTGACGTTAACCGTCCTGGCGACTGGGCTATCGGGGTCCCAGTTCGAATCGAATCTTCCCACTTCTCAATCGAACGTCCCGCTTACCAGCGATTTCGGGACTGCGGCAGCAACTCCCGTCGCTTACATTACGGCGTTTTCGATCACTTCGAATGTGGTTACGTTCCAGGCGGCAAACACGTTCGTTGCCGGACAGAGGGTCGTGATCTCGGGCCTGAGCAGCACGACTGGCACGCTATTGGATGGGCAGAACCTGGCCGTCCTGGCGTCAGGGTTGTCAAGTGCGCAGTTCGAATGCAGCTTTTCGAACCCGAATGTGCCCCTGACCGCCGACTCCGGAACCGCGCTGCCATTGCCGCTGCTGCAGAGCCCGCTGTTCCTGCTGACCGGGCAGTGAACCCGGACAAAGGCCTAAACCTTGGCGGGGATTTCTTCTCTGGGGCTGCTCTTCACGGCGTAGTGTGAGTCTACGTACTGGTCGAGAATTTTGATGAACTCGGCGACGATGTGGTCGCCCTTTAGCGTGGTAAAGAGCCGTCCGTCCACGTAAACCGGAGCCTTGGGTTCCTCGAACGTGCCGGGCAGGGAAATACCGATGTTGGCGTGCTTCGATTCGCCGGGGCCGTTGACTACACAGCCCATGACGGCGAGTTTCATCTCTTCGACGCCCACATGGCGGCCTTTCCATGCGGGCATCTGCTCGCGCAGGTGGGATTGAATCTGCTCGGCCATTTCCTGGAAGAATGTGCTGGTGGTGCGGCCGCAACCGGGGCAGGCCGTAACTTGCGGCGTGAAGCTGCGAATGCCCATCGATTGTAGAATTTGCTGCGCGACCCGAACTTCCTCAGTGCGGTCGCCGCCCGGTGCAGGAGTCAGCGAAACGCGGATCGTGTCGCCGATGCCTTCCTGCAATACGACGCCCATGGCCGCGCTGGAAGCGACCACACCCTTGGCTCCCATGCCAGCCTCGGTCAATCCCAGGTGCAGGGGATAGTTGCAGCGCGCGGCCAGAGCGCGGTAAACATCAATCAAGTCCTGAACCCCGCTGACTTTTGCGCTCAAGATGATCTGGTCGGGACGAAGCCCGAATTTTTCAGCCAGCTCAGCGGAATTCAGCGCGCTGACGACCATCGCTTCCATGGTGACTTCGCGCGCGTCTTTCGGTTCGTCCAGGCGTGAGTTCTCGTCCATCATGCGGGTCAGCAGCGCCTGGTCGAGCGATCCCCAATTCACGCCGATGCGCACCGGCTTCTGATACTTCACCGCCACTTCGATCATGGTGCGGAAATTCGAGTCGCCTTTCGCTCCAATGCTGGCGTTGCCGGGATTGATGCGGTATTTGGCCAGATCGCGGGCGCACTCGGGATACTTGGTGAGCAGAATGTGCCCGTTGTAGTGGAAGTCGCCGATGATGGGCACGCGCACGCCCTGCTTATCGAGGTGCTCGACAATGTGGGGCACGGCCGCGGCCGCTTCGTCGTTGTTGACCGTGACCCGTACCAGTTCGGAGCCGGCCCGGGCCAGAGCCGCGACCTGCTGGACGGTTGAGGGGACGTCGGCGGTGTCGGTATTGGTCATGGATTGCACCACAACCGGTGCATCCGAGCCGACGCGCACAGCCCCGACGACGGTCGTAACAGTCTTTCGCCGTTGGATATTAGCCATGGGAACTACTAGTTTAGCACGTGGAAATGCGGCTCCCACGCGGGCTGTTTTACGGCAGCCTGTCCGCCAGTCCGGGGATCGTCTTCATCAGGTCGTTGTAGATGACCATGACGGCAAACAGCACCAGAAAGACGAATGCAGCCTGATAGACGCGTTCCTTGATGGTCAAGCTGATATCGCGGCGCATGAGCCCTTCGATCAGCAGGAACATGATCACGCCGCCGTCGAGGATGGGAATCGGCAGCAGGTTGAAGATGCCGAGGTTCAGGCTGATTCCGGCGGTCAGTTCCATCAGCGGGGTCCAGCCCTTTTGCTGTGCCGCATAGCCGGCATCCTGAGCGATGCCGATTGGACCTGAGATGGCGCGCAGAGAAATCTTTCTCTCCACAAGCTTCTTGGCCAGTTCGAGAATCAGGAAGCCATACTTCTTATTCTGGTCTAGAGAGAGACGGAGAGCCGCGGGGAAGGGGAGTTTGCTGACCTTGGTCACGCCTTTGTTGACGAATCCAAGACGGTACCGCTGCTCCTTGGGATCCTCGGTCGACGACAAGACCGGCTGCAAGTGAAAACTCACGGTCCGGTCGCCGCGGACGACAGTGAGATCGACGGGCTGCTCCTTGGTTTGCTGCAGGTTCTCAATCATGCTTTCAATGGAGGGAATGGGCTGCCCATTCATGGCGACGATCTTGTCGTCTTCTTTCATCCCGGCCTTGGCCGCTGGCAGGTCGGGATCGAGCCGGCCGATGACGACTGGCTCCTCGGGAAACCATCCGGCAGATCCCACTTCTGACGTGGTCACCGCCTTGGGCACAAGAGTCTTTTGAAAGACCTGATTTCCGCGCTGGATTGTGATCGTCAGAGGTTGGTTGGGGCTGAGCCATATGCGCGGTTGAACCTGCTCCCACGTGGGATTGTCGATGCCGTCAATCTTCACAATCCGGTCGCCGGCCTGAATGCCCGCCCGGGCTGCCGGAGAATCCTTCCGTACGCCCTGAATGACTGCCTGCTTGTCGAGATAAACGGGATACTCGTAATGCACCATGTAAACCACGGTCAGCAAAACGATCGCCAGCAGGATATTCATCGTCGGCCCGGCGATCGCGATCAGGAAACGGTGCCAGCGGGAGTGATTCAGGAATTCCCGCGGATCGTCGGTGGGCTCGTCCATGGGGTTCTCGCCGCTCATCTTGACGTAGCCCCCGAGGGGAATGGCATTGATCCGGTAGTCGGTGTCGCCTTTGCGGAAGCCGATCAACCGCTTGCCGAAGCCAATGGCGAACTGTTCCACACGCACACCCAGCCACTTGGCCACGGCATAGTGGCCGAACTCGTGGATCAGGATCATGAAACCCAGGACCGCAACTACCGCGACGAGAGAGGTCAGGAAATCAGACATAATCGAAGTACGTTTTCTCCACCTGATTAGATTCCAAAATCAAGCCAATGATGTTGCCCGCGGCCGTTTCGGCTTCTTTACATCCGCGTTCGACAGCGCGACTTGCCGGTGGGCGCACTGCCGGGCGTCGGCGTCGGTCTCGAGTACTGCCCGAATAGACTCCAGTTTCCCAGAATTGGTTGCAGCCAGAACGTCTTCAATAATCCTGGGAATCTGGTCGAAACGGATGCGGCCTTCCAGAAACGCGGCTACGGCGACTTCATCAGCTGCATTCAGGGCCACGGTCTTAGCGCCACCCGCCTCTACCGCCTCGTAGGCAAGACGCAGACAAGGAAATTTTTTCAGATCGGGCTGGCAGAAGTCCAGATGACGCAAGTCACTGACCGGGAAGCGCATATCTGACGAAACCCGCTCCGGATATGTTAGGGCGTAGAGAATCGGCAGCCGCATGTCGGTCACTGAGACCTGAGCCAGGATGCTGCCGTCCACAAACTCGACCATGGAATGAATTGTCGACTGGGGATGAACAATCACTTCCACTTTTTCCGGTGGAATGTGAAACAGTCTGCAGGCCTCAATCACCTCGAAGCCCTTGTTCATCAACGTGGCCGAATCAATGGTGATACGGCGGCCCATCTTCCAGGTGGGATGATTGAGCGCCTGCTCGACCGTGATGGAAGCGAATTGCGCACGGGGCGTGTTCAGGAACGGCCCGCCAGAAGCCGTCAGCCAGACGCGCTCGACTTCCTCCATGCGCCCACCGCGCAGGCATTGATGTACGGCATTATGCTCACTGTCGATCGGCAGCAGCTGTGTTCCCTGCTTGCGAGCCTCGGCCGTGATCAACTCGCCCGCCGCGACCAGGCATTCCTTGTTGGCCAGACCGAGAATCTTCCCGGCCCGCACGGCTTCATACGTCGCTTCCAGCCCGGCCACGCCCACGATCGCGCTGACCACGAAGTCAACTTCGGGATGGGTCGCAACCCGAACCGTTCCCGCCGCGCCGTGCACGACTTCGATCTCGTTTAGGCCTTCCCTCTTCAGCCGGGAGCGCAGGGTGTCGGCGTTAGCCTCCGTCGCCATTGAAATCACCCGCGGATGCCAGCGCCGCGCCTGCTCAAAGGCGGCTTCGAGATTGCCGCCGGCTGCTAGGGCTACGATCTGAAACCGCTCGGGATAGGACTCAACGACACTCAGCGTGCTGTGCCCAATCGAGCCTGTCGATCCCAGGATGGCAATGCGTTTCATGAGGATAGAGTTCTTATTTTACGCGGTTATTCGGCTGTCAGGGAGAGTCTTGGCGGGCTACTGCATCACGCGCCAGGCGGCATAGTACCACAGCACTGGAGCGGCAAAGAGCAGGGCGTCAATGCGGTCGAGCATGCCACCGTGGCCGGGGAGAATCGCTCCCGAGTCTTTTACTCCTGCACCGCGCTTGATCAGCGACTCGACCAGATCACCGAGCTGCGCCGCGATGTTCAGAATAACTGTGAGAAGGATGACCGGCCCCATCGCCGGCTGTTCCAGTCCGAACCTGCCGTCACGCCGCGCGATCAGGCCCCAGCGCAGCAGCGCCGAACTTACCGGCAGCGCATAATGAAAGAGCAAGCACCCCACGCCGACGCTCGCGATGAGCGAGGCAGCCGCGCCTTCCCATGTCTTCTTCGGGCTGATGCGCGGCGCCATCAAATGCCGCCCGATCGATTTACCGACGAAGTAAGCGAAAATGTCTCCCGCCCAAACCACCAGCAGCAAATACAGCAGATAAAACGCTCCCGCCCACTGCTGGCGCAGTTGAATCAGCATGCCCATTGGCAAGGCGATGTAAGTGAACGCGAAGACCGACGCCGCTGCGGCGGGATATCCGTTGCGCAAGTCTTCAGCGCGCATGGCGCGGGTCAGAAAAATGAACGGCGCGATGGCCGCCGCGAATCCCAGCGTGACCAGAAACTGTCCGGTCGAGAGAAGAGGCGTCTCGCCTCCCGCGCTGAAGGCCAGCATGAGAAGGAACAATACGCTGAACAGGTAAGTCGGCCAGCCTATCGGCTGAACCCCATACGATTCGGTCAGCTTCAGAAATTCGTGAATCGCGAGCAGGGCGACGATCGCTGCTACAACCGCCAAGACCGGAACTGGCGCGCGCAAAATCAGCGCCAGCACTATCGGGATCAGTACGACCGCGGTCGCGATGCGTTTGAGCAAGGGAAGTGGGCGCGCCAGTTGCGCACTTACGATCTTTGCACGAATTCAAAATATAAACCACAGAGGACACAGGGATCACAGAGGATTTCGATTCCCCCTGTGTACTCTGTGTCCTCTGTGGTTAAGCCTTTCGCTCGTCGATCGCCGACGAAGTCTCCCCGTGCGCGTCATGGTTCAGCCCGCCGTAGCGGCGCTCGCGCTTCTGGTACTCCGCGATGCCTTCGAGCAGATGACCGCCGCGGAAATCCGGCCACAGCGTCGAGGTCACATAAATCTCGGCATAAGCCAGCTGCCACAGCAGGAAATTGCTCAGGCGCATCTCGCCCGAGGTCCGCACCACCAGGTCGGGGTCCGGGAGATGCCGGGTGTACAGATGGCGGCTCACCGTGTCTTCGTCAATCCGCAGATGATCGAGCCCGCCATTCTGCGCGGCGGCATCGAGCATGGAGCGGAAGGCATCCACCAGTTCGCTGCGGGCGCTGTAGTTGAGCGCCAGGGTGAGCACCATGCCGGAGTTTCGCGCGGTAGCCTCGCGCGCCCACTGCATGCGCTCCTGCACGTCTTCCGGCAGTTCGTGCTGCCGGCCGATGTATTCCAGGCGAATATTGTTCTGGTTCAGCGTGGGAACTTCCGCCTTCAGGTAGCGGCTGAGCAGGCGCATCAGGAATGAGACTTCGCTCGCGGGCCGCTTCTTCCAGTTTTCTTCGGAGAAGGCGTAGAGCGTGAGCGCGGGAATGTGAATGCGTGCCGCGGTCTCGACCGTCGAACGCACAGCCGCGACTCCGGCGCGATGCCCGGCGACGCGCGGCAGGTGGCGCCGTTTGGCCCAGCGCCCGTTGCCGTCCATGATGATGGCGATGTGCCGGGGGAGCCGTGCTGGGTCCAGATGACGGTAAACTTCCGCTTCCTTGCGGTCAAGCCCGTGGGGTACCTGTGAAGCTACTTTGTCGTGCAAAGTGGTCATCCCGATATGAGGCTAACACAGCGGGGAAGGGATGGCAATGACTGGGAGGTGGCCCGTCTGCCTTCGGTCAGCATATTCTAGAAGAGGGGAGAAAAACCAAGCCTGGGCTTGGAGCTAGATCACTTCTGATTATCCGGTTGCTTCAGCAACCCCCAATCGGTTGTGGTTGAGGTCTCGAGCTCCTCGAATCTGCTCATACCCGGTTGATTTGCGGCCGGTTCCGAGACCAAGAAGGGTCTGAAATGCAGC
>Ga0209517_10000154_pt1 | contig 120362 bp, 112 predicted proteins | sample PeaSoiMetSII2010_FD_187695 | JGI IMG/M metagenome (GOLD analysis project Ga0209517, IMG submission 187695) | Peat soil microbial communities from Weissenstadt, Germany - SII-2010 (SPAdes) (version 2) | ecosystem: Environmental > Terrestrial > Soil > Wetlands > Peat | place: Germany...
GGCCGGCCCGCAGCCAACGTGACGGTTTATTTGGCGGACGCAGGCCGGAACGGTGTTTATGTTGGCGAGAGCGACAAGCTGGTCGTGCGCGAGAACCTTTATCCTGGCACGCGCAAGACAACCGCGAACGCCGCGGGCCATTTTTCATTTCCCGCCCTGCCCGACGCCTACGCGATTCTGGTTATTGACACGAATGGGTTTGCCGAAGTCCGCGTCGGCGAGCTGGAAAAGAATCCCGAAGTGCGGCTGCAAAAATATGCACGCGTGGAGGGGCAGTTGCTGATTGGCGCACGTCCGGGCAGTAATGAAACCGTGAACCTCGATCGCGCTTACATTCCTTACGCCGATTATCCGCGTGAATTTCCGCCGCTGAATATGTATTTGAGCACGCGCACGGATGCCGACGGGGAATTTGTGTTCGAGCGCGTCCCGCCGATTGCGGTTGCGATCTGTCACGTGCCGAAGGTGCGCGACCGCCAGATGGGCACCATTCCGGAGTCGCAAACCACCGGCTTGGTGCTCGTGCCCGGCGAGACGCGCCAGCTCACGCTCGGCGGCCAGGGCCGGCCGGTCGTTGGCCGGTTGGCTGTCAGCGGTTACGATGGACAACCTGATTTTCGCGCCGACGTGCAGAGCATCGAAGCCATTGTGCCGCCGCCTGCGGAATTGCCGGACCTGACGGCGCTGTCCCAGGAGTTCGCGGCTAAAGTCCGCTCGCTGGACAACGACGAAGCGCGCAAGGCGGCGCTGGAGGAACGTCAGAAACAATGGGACGATGCCATGAAAAAAACGCGCGACTTTTACCAGACCGCGACTGGGCGGGAGTATTATTTCTCGCAGCATCGCTACGCGCTGAATTTTTCGCAGGACGGTTCGTTCCGCATCGAAGACGTGCCGGGCGGAAAATACAATTTGCGGATTGAACTGCACGAACCCGGCGGCAGCCAGCCCTTCAATCAGCCGCTCATCGGCACGTTGACCAGGGAGATTGTCGTGCCGGATTCGCCGGGCGGCCGCAGCGACGAGGCATTTGACTTGGGCGCGCTGGAAATGACGGCGCGACACAGTTTGAAAGCCGGGAAACTCGCGCCGGATTTTGAAGTCAAAACGCTCGACGGCAAACCGCTGAAACTTTCCGACTTCAAAGGCAAATTTGTGCTGCTCGATTTTTGGGCGACCTGGTGCGGCCCGTGTGTGGCTGAAACGCCGAGTCTGAAGGCCGCGTGGGAAGCGTTTCAAGGTGACCCGCGCTTCACGATCGTCAGTTTGAGCCTGGATCCTGAAGCCGCCGCGCCGCGCAATTACGCCGCCAGGAACGGTCTCGGCTGGACCCAAGGTTTTTTGGGCGACTGGTCCAAAAGTGACGTTCCCGAGCGCTTTGGCGTCGAAGGCATTCCGGCCATTTTTCTGATCGGTCCGGACGGGAAAATCGTCGCACGCGATTTGCGCGGCGAAGCGATCAAGGCTGCCGTGGCCACGGCACTGCAAAGGAATTGACGCAGGCGGTGCTACGGGCGCTCGACTTTGCGACTGTTTTTCGGTCAAATCGTCTCCATGCCTGAACCGCGATCGTTGATCCGCCCGCTGGTGCGCAAGTTGCGTCCTTACACTTATGGCGAGCAGCCGAAGATTAAGGGTTTGATCAAGCTCAACACGAACGAGAATCCGTATCCGCCATCGCCGAAGGTGCTCGCAGCAGTCAAGGCGTCGGTGGACGAACGGTTACGACTGTATCCGAACCCAACGGCGCAGGCATTGCGTGAAAAGCTGGCCAGGCTGCATGGTTGTCATGCGGACAATATCATCGTCGGCAACGGTTCGGATGAATTGCTGGCGCTGGCCACGCGGTGCTTTGTGGAGCCGGTAGCCGCCAATGTAAATCGGCGGAAAATCCGCGCTTTCACAAGCGCGGCTACGGTCCAATACTTCACGCCAAGTTACTCGCTGTATCCGGTGTTGGCGGGCATTCATGGCGCAGGGAAAAATCCTGTGCCGCTCAAGCCGGATTTTTCGATGCCAAATGTGGCGGAATTAAAAAAAGGGAAGCCGCCTGAAGGCGGAACTCCAAACCGGTGGAATTTTAATGCGGCGCTGACTTATGTGACGACACCCAACGCACCGGGCGGGCGCGGTTACCGGACATCGCAGTTGGAAAAGCTTTGTCGCGCCCAAATGGGCGTCGTCATTCTCGACGAGGCTTATGTGGATTTCGCGGATGAAGACGCCATGAAGCTGGCGTTGAAGTATCCGCATGTCATCGTGGCGCGGACATTCTCGAAAGCCTATTCACTCTGTTTCCAGCGCGTCGGCTATCTGGTTGGACATCGCGATCTCATCGCCGCGTTGCACAAAATCCGTGACAGTTACAATGTGAACGGCCTCGGCCAGATTGGCGCCGACGCCGCGTTGGGCGATTTGAAATACTACCGCGCGAACTTCAAAAGGATCGTCGCGACACGCGAGTGGCTTTCGCGCGAGTTGACGAAGCTGGGCTTCCGGGTTTTTCCGAGCCAGACGAATTTCATTCTCGTCCAGCCCTTGCGATTTACCGCGCCCGAATGGCTCCAGAGGTTGCGCGCGCAAAAAATCCTCGTCCGCTGGTTCAGCTTTCCGGAGGTGAAAAACTATCTGCGCATCACAATCGGGACGCCAGCGGAGGCAACGACCCTGGTCATGGTGGCCAGGAAAATCCTGCGCGATTAGGCCTCTTTTAAGGTTAAATTCCCTGTCCGGGTGAGCACGGTTTTTGCTCATAACCAGCCATGTATCTGGATTACTACGGTTTGACGCAGGCGCCGTTTGACATCACGCCGAACCCGCGCTTCCTGTTTCACAGCACGAAACATCGCGAGGCGATCAATCATTTGCTGTACGGCATCCGCGAGCGCAAGGGTTTCGTCCAGCTCACCGGCGAAGTGGGCGCGGGCAAGACGACGTTGTGCCGCGCGTTGCTCGAAAAGCTTGATGAACGTTTTTCCACCGCGCTGATTCTCAATCCGGTGATGAGCGCCGAGGAACTGGTGCGGGCCATCGCCGCCGAATTCGGCCTGGACGTAACGGGCCGCGACCGTTTGGAAACCATCGCGACCATCAATGAGCATCTGCTGACTCAGGCGCAAAGCGGCCGGGAATGCGTGCTCATTATTGATGAGGCGCAGGATTTAACGGACGATCTGCTCGAACAGGTGCGGTTGCTTTCCAACATCGAACTGGACGACCGCAAGTTGTTGCAGATTGTCCTGCTCGGCCAGCCGGAATTGCGCGATCGCCTGAACAATCCCCGTCTGCGCCAGCTTCGCCAGCGCATTACGGTGCGTTACCATCTTGCGCCCTTGACACGGAATGAGGTCGGCCAGTATGTCCAGCACCGGCTCGAACTGGCCGGCGCCGACGGCGCGCCACAATTCACGCAACCTGCGTTCTGGCGCATCTTCCATTACAGCGGCGGCATTCCGCGGCTGGTCAACGCCGTTTGCGACAAGGCGTTGCTCGCCGGTTTTGTCGAACAATCCGAACGCATTAACTACTGGATGGTCAGCCGGGCCATCCGCGAACTCGAAGGAGACATCCACGTATGAGCCTGATCAATGACGCACTCAAGCAAACCAAGCAGTCGCAGCCGCAAGATCCGCCTGTCAACCCGCCAACGCTGTCGCCGGTCGAATCCGCGGTGCCGGGAGGCGGAAGTTGGCTGACGCCCGTAATGATCATTTTGTTACTCGCTGCCGCCGGAATTTTCATTGGGTTATCCCTGTCCAAACACTCCCCGCCGTTTCCCAGTACGCCGTTGATGGCCGCGACGACCACGCAACGAGTGGAAACCGCCGTGGTTGTCCCGAGGGCGGTGACCAATCCCCCGCCGGATACAAATGCGGCAGCGGCGATCGCATCCCGGCCGCCGGAGCCGAAGCTGCAAGGCATATTATTTGCCGCCACGCGACCGTGTGCCATCGTGAGCGGCAAAACGGTGTTTGTCGGCGATCAAATAAATGAATTCCGGGTGGCAGCGATTTCGAAAGACTCCGTTACTCTGCAGAGTGAGACGGCAACGAACGTTCTAAGCTTGAGTCTGCGATAGCCTTCACGCCATTTTATCGCGTGCATTTCCTGAAAAGGCTCCTGGGAACATCGCCTTTGATGGCCCGCGTGGCGCCGTTTGTGATTTTTCTCGGGCTGACGTTTTGTCAGGGCCAATTCGGCGCGGCGTCGGCCTACTGGTTTTATCTGGCCAAAACTCTGGTTGCCGTATGGTTGATTTGGGAAATGCATCCGCAGGTTCTTGAGATGCGCTGGGCGATAAGCTGGGAGGCGGTGGTCATCGGCATTGGCGTGTTTGTCCTGTGGGTCGGGCTGGATCCATTTTATCCGAAATTCCTGACCAGTGGCGTGGTCTGGAACCCTCATGAGCAATTCGGCGAAAATTCGGCGCTGGCGTGGCTGATGATGGTGACGCGGATTCTCGGTTCGACGCTGGTGGTGCCGCCGCTGGAGGAGGTTTTTTACCGGTCGTTTTTGTATCGCTACATCGTCAAGCCGGATTTCCTGTCTGTGTCGCTGAACCGGTTTTTGTTGTGGCCGTTCCTGGCCGCCGCGGCCGTGTTCGGTCTTTCCCATTTCCAATGGCTGGCGGGCATCTTGTGCGGCATGGCGTATCAGTGGCTGGTGCTGCGCAAGAATCGCCTGGGTGACGCGATGACGGCGCACGCGATTACGAATTTTCTGCTGGGGGTGTGGGTTGTCTGGCGTGGCGCGTGGCAGTTCTGGTAGGGCGCGTCACTCCGTGCGCGCCGTGGTCCGCAATCGCGGCGGGCAGAGGGCTGCCCGCCCTACCGGTCGCGAATATTACTTCGCTTCGAGGTTGATGTTGTATTGCTCCAGGGTGGCGCCTTCCTGCTGCGCCAGAGCGGCGAGCGCTTCTTCGTAATTGGCGAGCGCGCGAATTTCCGCCGAGCGGGCGGCGGTCAGGTTGTTCTGGTAGGTCAGCACTTCGAAGGTGGTGGCCTTGCCGACGGCATAGGTTTTCTGTTCGGCATCAAGCGCCGCCTCGGCGTAAATGCGGGCCTGCCGCGTGGCTTGCACACTTTCGTAATTGGACTGCGCTGTCTTCACGGCATTATCAATCTCCACCATGATGTTTTGTTCCAGTTGCTTGAGCTTCAATAAAAGCTGCTGCAATGTCACTTTGTCGGATTTGACGGTGTTGCGCGGCCCGACATTGCTCAACGGCATTTTCAACTGCGCGCCGTAATAGTAATTCGGAGCATTGCCCTCTCTGACCTGGTCAAAGGAGGCGTCGAATTCCCTGCCCGCGCCGTTGAAACCATAAGAGCCAAGCAAGTCGAGTTCGGGAAAGAGCTGGTTGCGGTCAAATTTCAATTGAATGCCCTGGCGCTCAACACTCAGCCGGGCCTGCAACAAGTCGGGACGCTCGGTCATACCTTTGCCCCAACTGCTCTGCAAATCAAACGATTGCAGCGGGGCTTCCAGCGTGGCGGTGGGTTGGATGTCCACGTCATGCGTTTTGGAGTAGCTGTCGGTGAGCAGGTTCTTCAGGGTGTTCTGGTCCGTATCGAGCGTGCTTTGCGCCGCGATCAGACTGGCCCTGGCCTGCGCCACCTGTGATTCATCCTGTTGCACACTCAGGATGGCCAGCGTGCCAATCTGCACACGCTGCTTGTCCTGATCCAACTGCGTTTGGGCCAGGTCCAATGCCTGTTGCTGCACCTGCACGTTCTGCTGGGCGAAAATGAGTTCGTAATAGGCGTTGATGACGGCGGTGACGGAGGTGATGAGTTGCTGGCGCACTCCCTGTTCGTCGTTTTTCAACTGGTTTTTGGCCAGGCGAATCGTCAGCCGCGTGCTGTCAATCCAGAAATTCTTCAACAACGGTTGAGTCAGGGTCACGCCGATGCTGCCAAAAGAACTGTCAAATAGACCTGCTCCAGATGCGCCATATTGTTCCGAAATGTTGCCGCTGAAAGTATATTGCAATCCTGACAGCGGAAGCGTTCCGGTAAGGCCAGAATCAAAACTGTTCGCGTCGGATATGGCAGGCGGGGTTTGGCCGTTGATAACCGAGTTGAAACGGCCAGGCGTCACATCATAATTGTGCTGGCCCGAAATGCTGAAGCCCGGGTCATAGCCGCCGTAGGCCGCGCGCAGGTTATAAAGCGAGATTTGCGGCTGGTAACGCTCGATTTGCACGTCAAAATTCTGCTGCAACGCCTGCTGGATGCAGTCCTGGAGCGACATGGCGCGCGTCGCAACGGTGTTGGTGCCGGTTTGCGCGGCGGCTGTGAAGGCCGCGAGAAAAATAAACAAGGAAACGCTGAAACTTTTCATCTTGCCAAAAAAGTGCATGATCCGCGCTGGTTCAATAAACTCCGGGTCGCGGCCAAAGTTGCGTTTGCCGTCAGACCCGTCAAACCAAAGACGCTCCGGTTTGCCCGAAGGTAACCATCCGGTTAATTCGGAGTTGCACCCGGCCCGACCGGTGCCGGCGACGCGTCCTCAATTCTGGCATTTTGTTCAAGGAACGCCAGCACCTTTTCTTGCGCAACCTGGTCATACAACTCAATCACGCCATTGCGCTTCTGCAAATCTTTGAGGAATTTGTCCGGCGGGATCTGGTACATTGCCGCCAGCGTCTGCGCCCGCCGCAGCACTTCCTCCTGCGTCACCTTGATGCTTTCCTGCTCGGCGATGCGCTGGATCAAAAACGCCAGTTTCACCCGCTCCTTCGCGCTGCGCGTGGCGGCGGAATAAATTTCGTCCTTTTGTTTTTCAATCGCGTCGCGCGCCACACCGCGCTGCGAATTTTCGCGCACGATGTCATAAACCACATTGCGCGTTTCGTGCGCCACGGCCGACTCCGGCAGATCAAAATTCACCCGGTCGAGCAAGCCGCGGACAACCTGGTTGCGAACCGCCTTGGTCTGCGAATATTTCAACTCATTTTCCAAGTCGCGGCGCACCCCTTCGCGGAGCTTTTCCAGGTTTTCCGCGCCGTATTTTTTGGCAAACGCGTCGTCCATCGCCGGCAATGCCTTTTCCTTCACCTCAACCAGTTCCACGTCGAAGATGCCTTTCCTGCCCGCCAGTTCCTTGGTGGCGAAATCGGCGGGAAAATCCGTGTTGACCGCGCGCTTATCGCCCGCCTTCGCGCCGATGAGTTGGTCGGCAAAGCCGGGGAGGAAGGTTTCCGGCCCTACGTCCACCCAGAAATTCTTCTGTTCGGCCAGCCCCTTCGCCGTCGGCGCCACTTCAAGGATCGGCTTCCCGTCGCACGTGCCGGTGTAATTCACCACCGCGATGTCGCCCAGGCGCAGTTCGCGTGCGACCGTTTCAAATTTGACGTGTTGTTGCGCCAGCAGCTTCATCGCGCGCTCCACGTCTGCCTCCGTAACTGATTTTACTTCGCGTTTGGCGGGCAGCCCCTTGTAATCCGGCAGTTGGAATTCCGGCGCGGTCTCAATGGTCGCGGCAAATTGGAGCGCCTGGCCGGGGCCAAACTGGATTTCCTCGATGTCCGGGTAGCCGACCACGGCGATTTTCTTTTCATCCACCGCCTGGCGGTACGCGTCGCCGATGAGCTTGCGTTTGACCTCGTCTTTGATGTCCGCCTCGTATTTTTTGAGCACCATGGCGCGCGGCGCCTTGCCGGGACGAAAACCGGGCAGCGCCGCTTGTTTTTGGAATTCCCGGGTCGTGGCGTCAAAGGCCTCGTCCACGGCCTTCACGTCCACTTCCACCCGGAGCAATTTTTTGCACGGAGCCAGATTTTCAACGGTGACGTTCACAATAATTTTCGATTTATAGCTTCTCAGCGAGTCATGCAGGTTAATTAAACCCTGCCGGGAACGTCAATGGTTTTAATGGCTTGCCGCGGGCATTTCCGCTTTGATGTTGCCGAAATGAGACAAAGCATAATCTTCATTACCGGCACAGACACCGGCGTCGGCAAAACCGTGCTGACCGGGTTGCTCGCGCGATATTTGCGCGAACGCGGTGTCAACGTCGCGGCACTCAAACCAGTCTGTTCCGGCGGACGTGACGATGCCCGCGTTCTCCATGCGGTGCTGAACGGCGCGCTGACACTGGCTGAAGTCAATCCCTGGCATTTCCATGCACCGGTGGCTCCATTGCTCGCCGCGCGCCAGGAACGCAAACGCGTCAGGCTCGCCGATGTGTTGGCGCATATCCGGGCGATGCACGAACGTTTTGACGTTTTGCTCGTCGAAGGCGCCGGCGGTTTGCTGAGTCCACTCGGCGAACATTTCGACTCACGCGATTTGATAGCGTCATTACGCGCCACGCCCATTATCGTCGGTTCGAATCAGCTCGGCGCGGTGAATCAGGTTTTACTCGCTCTCGAAGCGTTGCCGCCTGTCGCCCGGCGCAAAGCGGGAGTCGTGTTGGTGTCGCCGCCCAGGCCGGATGCCTCCACGAAGACCAACACCGGTCTGTTGGCGGAGCATTTTGATGGGAAACGGATTTTCCGGCTGCCGTGGCTGGGTGAACGATTCAATGGAGCACGGGTATTGAAAAAATCACCGGTGCGGAAGGCGGTTGAAGAACTGGCATCATCATTTCAAATTTTTCTGTAAAAAGTCATTGCATTTTCCGGGCGGGCGGGTAGTAATTTGTGAGGGCAGGAAATGTGCTCGACCGCCTGCCCCTTGGCCGCTACATCGGTTCCTCACGACCAGGTTAATTTGTCGGCATGATGAACGTATTATCGTTTGCTGTCGTGGGGGCCGCTTCCAATCAGGCGGAACTCATTTATGTTTGGAAACAGGCGACGCCGGAAGGCAAGGCCGTCATCGCCTGTCTGGTGGTGTTTTCCGTGATTGCCTGGTCGGTGATGACGTCCAAGGCGCTGCAAATGCGCCGCGCCCGCCGGCTGAATTATTATTTCAACGAGGAGTTTCGGTCGCAAAAATCCGTGCTCGATCTGTTTGACCGCAAGCTGCAGGTCGAGGGCTGCCCGCTGTACGAGGTTTACCGGGTCGGTTGCACGCAACTGGACGCGCGGTTACGCGGTCCCGGCGGTGAACGGCGCCGGCAGCGTGTGACGCTCAAAAACATGGAACACGTCAAACGCGCCATTGAAAACATCGTCGCGCAGGAGTCGTTGAAACTGGAATCCGGTTTGATCTGGCTCGCCATCGCCGTGAGCGGCGCGCCGTTTCTCGGTTTGCTCGGCACGGTCTGGGGCGTGATGAGCGCGTTCGGTGGTATCGCGCAGGCGCCGCAGGGTGCGGCCACGCTGGCGGCGATGGCGCCGGGTGTGGCCGCGGCGCTCATCACCACCGTGGCCGGCCTGCTCGTGGCCATTCCCTCGATGTTTGGTTACAACTGGTTGGTACACAATTTGCGGGTGTTTACGGTCGGACTCGATAATTTTGCGCAGGAACTGGTATCCAAAATGGAATCGGAATTTTTAGAGGAAGAATGAAAATTGGTCGAGAGTCGAAAGTCGAGAGTCGAGCGCGGAATTTTAACCGCGTGCCCGACTCTCGACCCTCGTCTCTCGACCCTCGACTGCCATGAGGCGATTTTCACAACGTAGCTACCTGGTGACGTTGAGCGAAATCAACATCACGCCGCTGCTCGACCTGGCGTTCGTGTTGCTCATTATTTTCGTCATCACCACGCCGTTGTTGGAGCAAAGCATCAACCTCAAGCTTCCCCGGGGCGGCCGGCCGGAACAAACTCCGAACAAACGCGACGTGCGCACGGTCGAAGTGAGCACCACGGGCGTGTATGCGCTCGACCGGCAACGCATGCAAAGTCTGGACCAGCTATTGACGGAACTGGCACGCGCCTTTCAGGCGAATCCCAATACGATTGTTTACATCCGGGCGGACAAGGACGGGCCCTACGGTAATGTGGCCGCCGTGATTGACGGCTGCCAGCACCTCGGCATCACGCGTTACTCGCTCCGCACCGAACCGACGAAATGAACCGGCTGCAAAAAAAGTGTGTTCTGGCCACGGCGGGTGTTCACCTGCTGTTGCTGGTAATCCTGGTGGTCGGGCCGGCATTCTTCCAGCCCCGTTCCAAAACAGACGACTTGCAGGTGCTCGATGTCATCCCCGCCAATTTGATTGACGCGGCGTTCAACAGCGGCATGCGCAACGCCCAGCCGCCCCCGCCTGCTCCCGTGATAACGCCGCCAACGCCGCCAACGCAACCGGCTCTCCCTCCACCTAAACCTGTCGAGCCAACGCCCACATTTGCGGAGCGAGTGGAGAAAATCTTCAAATCCGAACCGCCCAAACCCGCACCGGAAAAGGTCCAACCGCACAAAATCCAGGTCGACACCCACCTGGTCACCCGCAAGGCGCCCAAAAATGTTCCGGATAATCCGCACCAGGCGCAGGCGCTCCGTAAAGCCATCCAAAATTTAAGGAAGAATTTCTCACCCAGCACGACGGTGGACATGCCGGGCAACAGCAGCGTGGCCTATGCGAATTATGCTTCTGCCGTCAAAAGTATTTACGACCAGGCCTGGGCCCAGGTACCGCTGGACAGCGTTGCCAGCGAGGACGAGAACGTAAAAGCGAGAGTCGTCATTGCCAGCGACGGCACGGTGGTTTCTGCCCGGATCATTGACTCATCCGGCGACGCTGCTCTGGACACCTCGGTGCGAAAAACCCTTGAGCGCGTCACCTTCATTGCTCCATTTCCAGAAGGAACCACGGACAAACAGCGGGCCTATACCATCAACTTTAATCCCCAACTTAGAAAAATGCTCGAATGAAAAATTGCATTACAATTTGCCTGTCGGTTTTGTTTGCCGTTCTGGCCGCGGCTCTGTGTCGCGGTCAGAGCGAGCAGGGTGAAATCCAAATTACCCGTCCCGTTTCCGAGCTCGGTAACACCAAACCTGTGCCCGTTTCCATCGAAGGTTTCGGCCCCGAGGTCACGGACATTTTGAAATTCGACCTTTACGTCCAGGGCTTCACGTTTGTGGCTCCTGATGCCGCACAATATCAAATCAGCGGCAGCAGCGCCGACAGCGTGGTGGGCCGCGTCGTGGACCGCTTTGCCAAGCGTACTATCCTGTCGCGTTCGTACAACGGGGCGGCGTTGCGGCGCCAGGCGCACGCTTTTTCCGACGACGTGGTGCTGGCCATCACCGGCAAAAAGGGCATCGCCCAGACGAGAATTGCGTTCAAGGTCCAGGCTGCCAGCGGCAACGGTGAGATCCACGTCGCCGATTTTGACGGGCACAACTACCAGGCCGTGACACACGACGGCACCATCGTTTCTGCGCCGTCGTGGGTGCCCGGCCGGGCGGCCCTTTATTACAATTCTTACAAACTCAACAACCCGGACATTTTTTACCACAATCTCAATACCGGCGAGCGGCATGTTATCGCGCATTACAGCGGATCCAACATCAGCCCGGCGGCCTCGCCCGACGGCTCGCGGGTGGCCATGATCATGAGCCGCAGCGGCAGCCCGAACGTCTGGGTCGCCAACGCCGACGGTTCCAATCCGCGGAAGCTGACCTCCACCAGCGAGGATTCATCGCCCTGCTGGTCGCCCGACGGGCAATGGATTTGTTTCGCCACCAAAATGCACGAACGCCGCGTGCTGGCGAAGGTTCCCGCGGACGGCGGCGAGGTGCAGGTCATCCGCACCCCCGGCACACCGAACCCGACGGAGCCCGACTGGTCGCCGGATGGCAAGTGGATCGCCTTCACGATGCAGGCAGGTGAGTTCGACATCTGCGTGATGCCGGCGGACGGCAGTGCCTCGCCCGTGATTCTGGTGCGAGGCGAGGATCCGTCCTGGTCGGCAAATTCCCGGACGCTCATTTACGCGCAGCGCACCGGCGGCCATTACGTGTTGTCTTTGCTTGACGTGTACACAAAACAAGTCAAGGATATTCACCAGATTTCGGGCAGTGATTCCGAACCGGCCTGGGCGAAATGAATTTTAACTGTTTTAACCAACCTTTAACCGAAGAAAAAATTATGAAAATGATGAACCTGGTTTACCCCATGACACTGGCATTGGCGGTCACTCTCGCCGCCACCGGTTGCCGCAACCATCGGCCCTACGGCGTCACACCCATCCCGAACGGACGGGGAGGCCAAGTCGGCGACGTGGGTGCGGGCAATACTTTGTCGAGTAGCCAGATGGCTGGCGGCGGCCCGCAGACGGACATCAATAGTTTTGACAACATGACCCAGGACCGTGCGGCACTGGCGAATTACACGATTCATTTTGCCTTTGACAGTTCTACCATCCGGCACAGTGAAGACGCGAATCTTCAATCCGTGGCGTCGGCCTTGAACTCTGACCGCAGCACCAAACTGATCATCGAGGGCAATTGCGACGAGCGCGGCACCGAGGAATACAACCGCTCGCTTGGCGATCGGCGCGCGCTGGCGGCGCGCGAGGCACTGGCCAAACTGGGCGTCGATCCGGCCCGCGTCCGCACCATGAGTTATGGCAAGGACAAGCCGGTGGATCCCGGCCACAATGAATCGGCCTGGTCACAGAATCGCCGGGACGACTTTGTGCTGTTGCATCCCAAAACGGGTGCGTGATTTTGGGAGGGACGCCGTGTCGGCGTCCGTTCCGGCTTGATGGCGGCGTCTTGATTGGGTGGCGGTGTTGCTTCCAGTTATTTTAATTGGAACACAGGCGGCCTGAGTTGCCTCTTTACTAACAGCGGAACCGGGCGTAACCTGTCAAAGGCTCGACAAAACTTATGAATGTCATATTTGCAAGTATGCTGGGTGGCTGGGAATGGGTCATTGTGATCCTGGCGGTCCTGCTTTTGTTTGGCGCCAGGAAGATTCCCGAACTGGCCCGCGGTTTGGGCCAGGGAATCAAGGAATTCAAAAAGGCGACGCGCGAAGTGACGGATGAGATTCACAACGCGGCGGAAGAACAACCCGCGGCCCCCAAAAAATCCGTCACGGACAGCCAATCACAGTCCGCCCAAACTGTTTCACAATCCACCAATCCGCCGAAGGTTTGACGGCGGTGGTTTTTCGGCATGGCCGGCGACCACGAAACGGAACGCCCCGACGAGGCCGAAGGCGGCCCGGTAAAGACCTTTCTCGAACACCTCGAGGACTTCCGATGGGTGCTCATCAAAAGCATTGTTGCGTTGTTCCTGGGAATGCTGATCTGCCTCTTCGCGGCCAATCACGTTGTCGGTATCATCAAATGGCCACTGGACCATGCTTACCGCTACCACAACATTACCAACCAGACGGTTGTCGTCAGCTTCGGCACGAATCACCTCGGCAATTTTCAGCTCACGCCGGAACAGGAAAAATCCCTGAACCTCAGTACGAACCGTTTTGTGGCCGTTACCGTAGAACCGCTCACGTTGGGCACCAACCACGTGCTCGGATGGCGCGTCAGTGACAGTCCGGCTGCCCTCGCTGCCGCGCGGAAAACGAACATCGAACTGGTCAACCTGAGTCCGGCGGGCGGATTTATCGTGGCGTTCCAGGTCGCGCTTTACGGCGGTGCCTTGCTGGCGTCGCCGTTCATTTTTTACTTTATTGCCGGGTTTGTCTTTCCGGCGCTGAAAATCCGCGAGCGCAAATACGTTTATCATGGACTGGTTATTGGGATCGGCCTGTTCCTCACCGGCGTGGCGTTTTGTTATTTCATTTTAATGCCGGTCGCGCTGGCGGCGGCGCAGATGTACTCGCAGTGGCTCGGATTTGGCGCCCTGCAATGGCGGGCGGAGGATTACATCAGTTTCGTCTGCAAATTCATGCTTGGCATGGGGCTGGGTTTCGAATTGCCGGTGGTGATTTTGACCCTGGTAAAAATCGGCGTGATTGACTACCGCACGCTGGCCAAGGCGCGGCGTTACATGATTGTGATCAATTTAATCCTCGGCGCGGTGCTCACCACGCCCGAACCGATTACGCAACTGGTCATGTTTGTGCCGTTGCAGGGGCTTTACGAAATCACCGTCTGGATTGCGTGGTATTGGGATCGCCGGGAAAAGAAACGGGCGCGAGATGCCGGGGCGCCGGCCAGCCCCGAAATCAGCCCGCCCGAAAAGTAAAATAAAACACGCTTTACATCCGGTGGATTTGCCGTAAGCTGGCTTGGTCAATTCGAGAATTTATGCGTAACGCACTTACCTTTCTCAGCGTGGTTGCCTTGGCTGCGTTGTTGACTTCCGGCTGCGCGGGGCCGGAGGCCAAACTCGGCCGCGGCATGAGTAATTTTGCCGAAGTTGCCCGCATGGGCGAATTGCGCCAGTCCGTGGAGGAAACCGCCGTGTTCGAGTCGCCCGACGCCGGTTACACCGTTGGTTTTGTTCGCGGTTTCGACCGTTCCGTGGAGCGCACGGGAGTGGGACTTTTTGAAATCATTACTTTTCCGTTCCCGCCCTATCGTCCCATTCTTTCGAGACCCGTTTATCCCGACAATTACACTCCCGGTTTGATATCCGACTCAATGTTTGACACCGATACTTACGTTGGCATGAGCGGCGGCGACGTTGCTCCGTTCGTTCCCGGCAGCCGGTTTAAGGTGTTCGACAATAACTGAACGTGGCCGCAATACTGTTGATCGACGCGCCAGCCGCTTGTCGCTGGCGCGTTTTGTTTTTTTGAAGCCCGATGCGCCTGGAAAAAAAATCGCCCTGCAAGGTCAACCTGCTGCTGAATGTCCTCGGTCGGAACACCGATGGCTTTCACGAGCTGGAAACCGTCCTGCATCCCGTCAAGGTGTGGGATCAACTGACGTTTGCCCGCGATGGCAACGGGGTGGAACTCTCGTGTTCCGACGGGAACCTGCCGACGGATTCGCAGAATCTGGTTTGCCGCGCCGCGACCGCGTTTTTGTCAGCGGCAAACATCACCGCCGGTGTAAAAATTCATCTGGAAAAGAAAATCCCGCTGGCGGCCGGTCTCGGAGGAGGCAGTGGCAACGCCGCCACCACCCTGCTCGCTTTGAACGAGCTTTTCAACCAGCCGCTCGCGCCGGCAAAGTTGAGCGAACTGGCCGCGTCCCTCGGTTCGGATGTGCCGTTCTTTTTACAGAATAAACCGGCCCTGGCCACCGGTCGTGGTGAGAAAATCCAGACGCTCGACTTTTTCCCCGTGCTCCGCGACAAGGCATTTCTGTTGATTCATCCCGGTTTTGGCATCGCCACGCCTTGGGCATATCAGAACCTGGCGCGTTTCCCGGAAATTTTGAATGGAAGAAAAGGCCGCGCCCGGAAATTGATTATAGAACTTCAGGCCAATGATTGGCCCGCCGTCGCTGACGGCTTGTACAACTCGCTTGAGGCGCCGGTGCTCAAAAAATATCCGGTGCTCGCGTTGTTTCAGGAATTTCTGCGCGCGAATGGCGCGCTGGCCGCGCTCATGTCCGGCAGCGGCTCGACCACGTTCGCCATCGTCGAAAACGTTGCCGCCGGTGAAACGCTGGTGGAAAAATTCAAGGCGAAGTTTGGCGATACTTGCTGGACAGCGGTGGTAAAAATTTGAACAGAAGAAAACGAAGCGAACAAAGATTTCCTGAAGAAACAGCCGCCGCGGGATAAAAAACTTCGTTTCCTTTGTTTGCTTCTGTTCAATTCCGTTTTTTGAACTTCACCAGCGCGAACTCGATCATTTCCTTTGCCTCCGGAATTTTGAGTGCTAGCGCGGCGAGCCCGTAAAACAATCCGGCGATTCCGGCAGGCACAAACACCGCGCCGATTTTCAACGCAATCGTTGCGTGGCCGATGGAATGCTCCCACCAGCGCCAGCTGCCGAAGGCAATCAGACCGGCAACCAGCATCAACGCCAGCAGGCGCACCAGATTCCGGCGTAACGGTCCCATTTCGAGTGTGCCGAGTTTCTTCCGCAATGCGAACGACAGCAGTCCGACGTTGAGGCAGGAAGTCAGGGTATTGGCAATGCCCGGCGCGCCTTCCTGCACAGAATGAAGCAGTGCGCCGGCGGTGATGAGATTCAACACCAGGCAGGCCAGACTGATTTTCATCGGCGTTTGGGTGTCACCCAGTGCGTAAAAGGCGCGCGCCAGAATATTCACGGTCGAAAACATCACCAGCCCCGGCGCGAGGCAGGTGAGTGCAAACGAGACCCGGATGGTAGAATCGGCGTGGAATCTACCGTGCTCGAAGAGCAGTCGCACGATCGGCTCGGCCAGGGTGACGAGCAGGACGGACGCGATCAGATTCAAAAAAAACAGCGTGGACAGGCCGTGTCGCAAGGTGGCGCGAAATTCCGGATAGTTTTTGTCGGTCGCGAGGCCGGATAACGTCGGCAGCAAATATGTCGCAAGCGAAATGCCGAACATGCCTTGGGGCAATTCCATCAGTCGCACCGCGCCGTTGAAGGACGAAACGATGCCGGTGCCGACGAAAAGCGCGATCAACTGGACCAGCGCGACGTTGATTTGGAACGCGGCGACGCCGATGGTGCCGGGGATCATTTTGTAAATCACGCGGCGTACGGTTTCGTCGCGCCACGGCGAAACCCAGCGATACCGAAAACCATCGAGCCAAAGCGTGGGCAGTTGAAATGCCGCCTGGGCGGCCCCGGCCGCCAGTACGCCATAGGCGAGCGCGAAAATTTGCACCGGCAGTCTCTGTTCCTTCGGCAGTCCCACTCCGAATTTCGGCGCAAGCCAGTAAACCGACGCAATCATCACCACGTTGAGCATCGTCGCGCCCATCGCCGGGATGAAAAAGTGACCACGCGCATTGAGCATCCCCATCATGGCCGCGGCGAGACAGACCAGTAACATGTAGGGAAACATCACGCGCAGTAGCCGCAGCATCAGTTGCAGGTGGGGCGCAAACTGATGCATGGCCAGGGTGATGGAAATGCCGGCGATAACGAGGGCAATGACAACGCTCGCTGCGACAACCAATCCCGAAATGACGGCATTGGCCGCGCGCCACATTTCTGCTTCGCCATGAGTTTTTTCCTTTTCCTTGAAAACCGGAATGAACGCCGCTGTCAACGCGCCTTCACCGAGCAATCGCCGAAAGAGATTCGGGACGGTGAACGCGTATTGGAAGGCATCGTTGACCCAGCCGGTGCCCATGAAGCCGTAATAAACCATCTCGCGCACCATGCCGAGCAGGCGGCTGGTGAAGGTGGCGGCGGCCATCGCGCCGGACGACTTCAGCATTTGTGACATCGGCGAAGATTAAAGTCCAAAGCCCGAAGTCCAAAGTCCAAAGTTTCCTCATCGTCCTCATCCTCGTAATCGAACCGCAAAAAATCGAGGACGAGGGCGAGCAGGAGAATGAGGACGATAGAGACAATTGGCCATTGGCAATTGGAAACCGGCAATTTATTCTGCCGAGGTGAGCATTCTGGAAGAACTGAAATGGCGAGGACTTCTTGCCGATTGCACCGACGCGCCGGAACTCGCAAAGAAAGTTTCCACCCCCGTCGCACTTTACTGCGGCTTCGATCCGACGGCGGACAGCCTGCATGTCGGCAATCTGGTGCCGCTGCTCGCGCTGCGCCGGTTTCAACTGCTCGGCCATCATCCCATTGCCGTCGCCGGCGGCGCGACTGGTTCCATCGGTGATCCCAGCGGCAAGACGCAGGAGCGGCAGTTGCTCACGAAGGAGGCACTGGAACGCAACATCGCCAGTGTGAAGGAACAACTCAAGCGACTGCTCGATTTTGAAACCAAAACCAATCCGGCGCGGCTCGTGGACAATGCTTCGTGGACGGCGAATGTTTCGTTCCTCGATTTTCTGCGCGACATTGGCAAACATTTTTCGGTCAACCAGATGGTCGCCAAGGAAAGCGTTCGCGCCCGGATGGAAGACCGCGAAGTCGGCATCAGTTACACCGAATTCAGCTACATGCTCCTCCAGGCGTTCGACTTTTTGGTGCTCTACGGGAAGCACGGATGCGAACTGCAAATCGGCGGCAGCGATCAATGGGGTAACATCACCGCTGGTATTGACCTCATCCGGAAGAAGCTGGGCAAGACGGCTTACGGTCTCACTTTACCGCTCATCACCAACGCCGACGGCACCAAATTCGGCAAGACCGAGGCCGGCGCCATCTGGCTCGATCCGAAACGCACCAGTGTTTATAAATTTTATCAATTCTGGATCAACACGGACGACCGCGACGTCATCCGCTACCTGAAATACTTCACCTTTTTATCGAAGGAAGAAATTGAGACGTTGGAAAAGAAACATGCAGAAAATCCCGGTGTCCGGGAAGCCCACAAGGCGCTGGCCAAATCCGCCACCGATTTGATTCACGGTCCGGCTGCTACCGCGGAAACAATACGAGCCAGCGAAATTTTATTTGGCGGCGAACTGAAAGGCGTTGCCGAGAGCACCTTCAACGAAATCGTCGGCGAAGTGCCGACGAAGGAAATTGAGAAAACGAAACTCGGCGGTTCGGGTTTGCCACTGGTCGAACTTCTGGTTCAGGCCGGTCTGTGTTCGTCCAAAGGTCAGGCGCGGAAAGACATTGAAGGCGGCGGCGTGAATATCAACAACATCCGTGAAGCCAGTGCTACTCGCGCGGTGACAGCGAACGATTTGCTTTTCGGCAAGCACCTCCTGCTTCGCAAAGGCAAAAAGAATTACGTCGTCGTAACGGTGAAGTAATGAGGAGCGCGGACGGCTCGTCCGCGTTATCGCGGGCAAGCTGCCCGCGCTCCATTTCAAAGCTTCGCAAAAATCCGGTTGGCTTGCTCCAGTGTTTCCTTCGAGCCGATGTCGAACCAGAGTCCCGGCACGCGCCAGGTGTACACGGGTGTGCGCGGGTAAAGCCACTGCACGAGACGGCCCGGTTGGTCGTGGTTGTTATCTTCGGAGACATATTGTTTGATAAGCGGGATGGTTGCTTGGGGATAATAGTACAGCGCGATGCCGGCCATCGTGCTCGCCGGATGCTGGGGTTTTTCCTCGAAGGCGATGATCCGGCCATCGGCCGCCACGGAAATAGAACTGTATTTTTTGATCTCCTCGAGATTGCCCACGTCGTAAAGCGCCAGCACCGGCGCGTTTTTCTCGCGGCAACATTTCCCAAAATCGCCGAGCTTTTCGCTGAACAGGTTGTCCCCGGCTACCACGATCAAATCGTCGTGCACATTTTGGGTTTGGAGCACGTAATGGATATCACCGATGGCGCCAAGTTTATTGGCCTCGCTGGTCGTACCGTCGTTGACGACGGTGAACTCCAGGTTCGATTTGGCGGCAGGATGCCGTTCCGACCATTTCTGAAAGTGACCGGCAAATTTGGCGTTGGTCACGATGTAAATCCGGTCAATGCCGCCGATGGGTGAAAGGTTGTCGAGGACATGTTCAATCATCGGCTTGCCGGCAACCGACAGCAGCGGCTTCGGCTGGTTCAGGGTAAGCGGGTACAGTCGCGTGGCGTAACCGGCGGCTAAGATGATAACTTTCATGTCCGGGAATCAGTCCCTATGGCGGGGAGCATTATTTGCCGTGGGTACCTGAGTCGTCAAACAGATATGTCATTTCCGGAGGATAAAGTTCCGCGCACGCGCCAATGAAAATCAATGCACTGAGCGTTGCTTGAAATGAACCAACGTCGTCTCGCGCAGGCGGTTGGCGGCCTGTTCGGGCGTGAGGTCGCGCTGCGGTTCGGCAAGCATTTCGTAGCCCACCATGAATTTTTTCACCGTGGCGGAACGCAGCAACGGCGGGTAAAAATGGGCGTGTAACTGCCAGTGTTTGTAATGACCATCATCCGTCGGCGCGCCGTGCCAGCCCATCGAATACGGAAAACTCGTCTCAAACAGATTATCGTAACGCGTAAGGCCGCGCTTCAAGATGTCCGCCAGACTCCGGCGCTCGTCGGCGGTCAGCTCCGGCAAGCGCTGGACGTGGCGCCGCGGCAGCAGCAGCAGTTCAAACGGCCAGACAGCCCAATAGGGCACCACCATGACCCAGTGCGGATTGGATTCAATGATGCGTTCTTTCGACTGCAATTCGGTTTCCAGATAATCCAACAAAAGCGGGCGTTGATGTTTTCCGAAGTGAGACTTTTGAGTGCGATCCTCCGGCGCCACGAGCCGGGGCAGGAAATTCCCCGCCCAAATCTGGCCGTGAGGGTGTGGATTCGAGCAGCCCATGATTTCGCCCTTGTTCTCGAAAATCTGCACCCAGCGATACTTGGCGCCCAGTTGGTTGATTTGCTCCGCCCAGACATTCACTACGCGCAGAATGTCCGCCTCCGCCATTTCCGGCAACGTGAGGTCGTGGCGCGGTGAGAAACAAATGACCCGGCATTCGCCGCGAACCGATTCACAACGCAACAAATCGCCGGTGACGCCACCGATGGGCGGCACATCCGGGAGCAGCGCGGCGAAGTCATTGGTGAACACAAATGGCTCCGTGTAGTTGGGATTCACCGCGCCTCCCGCGCGCAGATTTCCCGGGCAGAGGTAACACCCCGGGACGTGCGCCGGACGGTCGGCCGAGGCACCGTCTTCGCGCCGGCCCTGCCACGGGCGTTGCGTGCGATGCGGTGAGACCAGCACCCATTCGCCGCTCAAAGGGTCATAGCGGCGGTGCGGATAAAGATACGGGTCAAAATTCACAATTTTATGGCCGGTGGAACAGTCGGGTTGTCATCCGGCTTGCCGTTGACGCGGGCGGGCGCAAATTCAAATAACCGCCCGGGCCGCGATCCAAACGCCAGATAGTGAGATTCACGGATCAAGTTTTGCTTTCAAAAAGGCTCGGCGCGGTCTGGCGGGCGAGTTCCTGGCAACGGGCATGAATTTCCGCGGGCGATTCGCACTGAAGCGCGAATTCAGCCAGTGCCTGGGCTTCGCTCAATTTGAGCCGGCGAACGATATATTTGACCTGAGCAACGACGGTCGGCGCGGCGCTCAGTTCATCCACCCCCAGACCGATCAACAGCGGCGCCAGCACGGGATCGCCGGCGACTTCACCGCAGACACCCACCCAGATGCCGTGCCGATGCGCCGCATCCACCGTGGTCTTGATGAGGCGGATGATCGCGGGGTGCGTCGGTTCATAAAGGTGTGAAACCTTCTCGTTCGTTCGGTCAGCGGCCAGCGTATATTGGATAAGGTCGTTGCTGCCGATGCTGAAAAATTTCACGCGCGGGGCCAGGACGTCGGCGATGAGCGCGGCGGACGGGATTTCAATCATCGCGCCGACCTCCATTCTTTCGTCAAACGGCAGTCCTTCGGTGCGCAGTTCAGCGCGGCACTTTTCCAGCAGCGCATTGGCCTGGTTCAATTCCTCGAGCCCGGAAATCATGGGGTACATCATTTTCACGTTGCCCTCGGCGCTGGCTCGCAAAATGGCGCGAAGCTGGGCGCGGAACAGTTCCGGCTGCGCGAGACAAAACCGGATGGCGCGCCAGCCGAGAAAGGGATTGACTTCCTTGGCCAGTTGCAGGTGTGAGGCGAATTTGTCGCCGCCCAGATCGAGCGTGCGAATAATGACCGGGTTCGGCTTCAACGCCGTGGCGACTTTGCGATAGGACTGATATTGCTCCTCCTCGGTCGGCAGGCTTTCATGGTTGATGAACAGATATTCTGTGCGAAACAGCCCGACGCCCTCGGCGCCATGGGCCAATACCGATTCGATGTCATTCTGATCTTCAATGTTTGCCGAAAGATGGATGAATTTGCCGTCGAGGGTGACGGCGGGTTGTTGCTGGATTTCGTGGAGTTTCTCTTCCAGCGACGCCTTGATTTTCGCCAGTTGGCCGTATTCAAACAGCGTCTGGTCGGTCGGATTGACGATCACCGTGCCGTTGTAGCCGTCCAACAACGCATAATCGCCGCTGTCCAATTCCTGGCTGACGGTTTGGAGGCCAACGACGGCGGGAATACCCAACGACCGCGCCATGATGGCGGTATGCGAGGTTTGCCCGCCGATGTCGGTGGCGAACCCCAGCACGAATTTCTTGTCCAGTTGCGCGGTGGTGGACGGACTCAGGTCGTGGCTGACCAGAATGCACGGTTCGGCGAGGTGGCGCAGATCGAATTTGTCTTCAACCTCGAGCAGGTTATCCAGCACCCGCGCCGCCAGGTCGCGCATGTCATTGGCCCGTTCGCGAAGATACTCGTCGTTCGCCCCGACCAACGCCGTGACGTAACGTTCCGCCACGGTGTGAAAGGCGAAGTCGGCGTTGACCTTTTGGTCCCGGATCATCCGGATGACCTCTTCTACCAGCACCCGGTCCTCCAGCATCAACAGGTGCGCTTCAAAAATGTCCGCCTCCTTCGCGCTAAGGGTTTCCAACACCTTGCCCTGGATTTCCAGAATTTGCTGGCGGGTCTGGACCAGGGCCTTTTCAAAACGGCCAACTTCCTCATTCAGTTCGTTGTCGGCCAGTCCACGCCGGGCAATGATGTGGCGGGCGCGGTGGAGGATGAGAATTTTGCCGCGGCAAATGCCGGCGGAAACGGCAATGCCGCGAAAAACCTTTTCTCCTTTCGCTTGTTCCGGCATACGTGTCGGCACAGAAATAACCAAAGTTGGTCGCCTTGAAAAGCAATTCCCACGGCAAAATGAAGGCCCGCGCCGGAAAATGGGGAGAGGAATTGCTGGATTATTGGATTGATGAGTTGCTGCATCGAGGTGGAAATCACCCCATTGATCCAACCACCCGGCAATCCATCAGTCCGTTTCCGTCACGCGCGTTCCATGTATTTGCCGGTGCGGGTGTCCACCTTGATTTTTTCGCCGGTCTTGATGAACAAGGGCACCTGGACGGTGATGCCGGTTTCCAGCGTAACGGGTTTCTGCACGTTGTTTGACGAGTCGCCCCGGATGCCTTCCGGTGCATCGGACACCGTCAACACCACGCTCGACGGCAGTTCAATAGACACCGCTTTCTCCTCGACGAACGTCACCGTCCCCCCGCCGTTCTCCACGAGATAATTTTTCGAATCACCAACCAGCTCCGGGGCCAGCGTGACCGTTTCATAAGTTTCCGGGTCGGTGAAAACGTAATCTTCGCCGTCCTTGTAGCTGTACTCCATCCGCTTGGTGATCATCGGCACGGGCTCGATGCGTTCGGTGGAGCTGAACCGCACGTCGGACGATTTACCGGTGCGGATACTGCGGAGAGTTGCCTGTACGAACGCGCGCAGGTTGCCGGGCGTGCGGTGCTGCATATCCAGCACCACGCATATGTCGCCGTTGTAACTAATCGCCATGCCGCGGCGGAGGTCGTTCGCTGTTGCCATAAAATCAATCGTTCAAAAAGTATTGTACTACTGCTGTTTTGCCCAAAAGAGTCGTCAAGCATAATCAAAAAAAGCCTGAACGCAAGCGCGGTTTCGTGTGAATAACTTCGGGCATCTCCTTCCCGGTCATGCTTGACACCACAAAACTTTGTATGGTACAAGGGAGCAGCCACAATTAGCAGTGGCTTTATGCGTTGCCCCAAGTGCGGCTGTCAGGAAGACAAAGTCATTGACTCGCGCGCCTCGCGCGAAGGAGCCACGATTCGCCGCCGCCGTGAATGCACCAAGTGCGGTCACCGGTTCACAACCTACGAGGAAGTTGAACGCGAAGGATTGATGGTGCTCAAGCACGACGGGCGGCATGAGGAATTTTCGCGAGAGAAACTTCTGTCAGGCATTAAAAAAGCCTGTCAGAAACGTCCGGTCAGTCCGCAAACCATGGACGATTTGACCGACCACATTGTGGCCGCGGTGACCGACAAGTTTGAAAGCGAAGTGCCCACCGAATTTATAGGCAAATCCGTGATGGACGGTCTGCGCAACATTGACGAAGTCGCCTACGTGCGATTCGCCAGTGTCTATCGCCGGTTCCAGGAGGCCACGGATTTTGTCCATGAAGTCAAAAAACTGGAGGCTGCCAAATGATCGCCCTGCTGTCCGACTGCCTGTTATTTCAACTCACCAACGGCGAGAGCGTGCCATGCTCCGCCGAAATGATTTCTGTTGAACTCGTCGGCAATGACGGCTGGCTCGACCCCGAAGTATTGCGCCACGCCGCCGCGTCGGTTTTTCACTATTTCAAAAACGATCTGTGCCGGGAGAGCGTCACGGTGGGTGAATTTGCCGGCGCCCTGGAAAAGGTGCTGCGCAATCTTGGTTTCACTATCCGCGCCGGCGCCTTGGAATCGCACAAACCGGAAACCGCGGAAGCCGATTTGGGCCTGATGGCGCGCGAATCCGGCGACGGCTTCGAGCTTTTCTTCTTCCCGCGCCTGCGCGATGAACTCCGCGCTCAACTTCGTCGTGCGCCGCGGGTGCTGCGCTTTCGCGGCTTGCGCGGCTGCGTCAAGCAACTGGCTGGCGCGCGCCGCTGGAGCGTCCGTTGTGAGAAAATGCAGGACCACATTGTCGAATATTTGCGCCGATGTCTCACCGCCGAGCCGGAATCCACCGATTGTGCGCTGGTGGTGGAATGAAACGTGACAAGTGACGAGTGACAAGTGACACGGAATGGTCGCGCGCTTCTTGTCACGTGCCACCTGCCACTTGTCACAAAAACATTATGAGCAAGACGCTTTTCGAAAAAATCATCGCCCGCGAAATTCCGGCCCAGATCGTTTACGAGGACGATCTGGTGCTCGCGCTGCGCGACATCAATCCGCAGGCGCCGAAGCACGTGCTGATCATTCCCAAAAAAGTGATTCCGCGTCTGGCCGAGGCCAAGGCTGACGACCAGCCACTGCTTGGTTACCTGCTGCTCAAGGCCGCCGAAGTCGCCGGCCAACTGGGGTTGAACGAGGGTGGCTACCGGCTGGTCATCAACAACGGCGCGGACGGCGGCGAAACCGTGCCGCATCTGCACGTTCACATCCTTGGCGGGCGATATATGAATTGGCCGCCGGGTTAATTCAACGGAAACCCACTTTGATCTTTGGGGTCGGCGAAAACCAATTCTTCTGAATGCGGGCCGGTGCGAATCAACATCGCCGGATGGGATGCGACCAACGCCAGCAGTTCGTCATCATTGATCACGCGGTAGTCGCCGCCGCGCGTTTGAATGATTTCGACGCTTGCCGTTGACGCGATGAATTGCCCTGATGCCGTCGGTTGCGTGGTCACGATGGCGTTTGCGGGCAGCGGTTGCGTTTCAACCAGTTTGTAATTTTTCTCAACAGCTTTTGCCGCTGGCACCGGCACGGACGTGACTGGCTTTTGCGGCAGGTTGTTCTGCCAGATAAAAATTCCGACCAGCGCCAAGGCCGCGAGCCACGTCGCCGCGCGCCGCGTTTGCCGCCAGCGGCGATGACGGCGAACCAGACGCAGCGTTTCGCCGAGTATCGCGTCGCGGAAATCCGCGGGCGCGGCTTCCGTCAGCACGTCAGCAAGCAATTGGTCGTTGTCAGTTTTATTTTCCATCGTCAGCTTGTGTCTCGTAGCAGCCGACGTGAGTCGGCTCATCCTTGCCAAAACGGAGCGGACTCATCCCGCCTTGCGGGACTGCTGCGATTCATCATTTTTCAATTCCGCCAGCACCGCATCCTTCAATTTTTTGCGGACGCGGGACAATTTCGATTCCACGGCTTTTTCCGTCGTTCCCAATTCATCGGCGATTTCGCGGACGGCGCGGCGCGTAAAATACTTTTGCTCGATCAATTCCCGCTCGCCGGGCGGCAGCGCCGCGACTTGGTTTTCCAGCAGCGTTCGCAAGCGGTCGTCAATCTCAGAGTCGCTTGCGGCGTCCTTTTCAACATTCGCATGCCGCGTGAAGCGGTCCAGAAATGACAAGTAACGGCGGCGTTTCCTGGTTTCGTCGGCAAACGCGCTGCGCGCCAGCACCGTGAGCCAACTCCAAAGGACGATTTCGTCGCGAAAAATTTTGATGTGCCGCGCCACGCGGACCAACGCGCCTTGCAACGCTTCGCGCGCGGCGTCCTCGTTGCCGGCGGCGACGACCAGCAGGTAGCGCCACAGGCGGTCGAAGTAAGCGTCGTAAAAAGTGCGCCAGGCCATTTCGTCTCCTTCAGTCATCCGGCGCGTCAACGCCTCAATTTGGCGGGACGAGACTACGGGTGAGCCACTTTGCACATTCGCGGCTCGCGGGGACGCTCGCTCCACCGGCGATTGAATATCTTTTTCCAAGCTGATTCATTTACAACCGGCTGAAATTTATTTTCCAGACTTTTCCTCCGGCGCGCCGCCGAGGTGAAACGGCGGGGAAATTTTCTGCTTTAGCTGGGCGACTTGGTTCTGGAGCTGTTCAATTTGATCGTTAATGCGGGTAATTTGGTCGGCGGTCGCGTTGGAATACGGCAACGATTGAAGCACAGAATTAATGGTGTCCAATTCACGCGGCTCGCCAAAGGCGATGAGCAGTTTGGTTTCCTTGTGATAATTCAACTCCGGTGGCGGAGTGACGCCAGCCATTTTCCAGCCGGTTTGAATGGCCGTGGTGATGTCATCCACCGTGAAGCCGCGATCCAAATAAGGCGTCAACGGGTAAAATCGGCAGATTTTCTCGGTTGAAACCACTGGCGGCAAACTGGGTTTCTCTGCACGGAAATACCAAATTGAAGTGTCTGACACGGGGTTGTCGGCGGTTGTGAATCCATAGTCGGTGATTTGTTGTGAATAATTATTAGCAAAGCCAAGACCGTTTTGAACCACCACGGTTTTCCGGCTGGCTGCTTCCAAAGCGGCGAATAATTGTGGCGTAACAACGTCATTCATTTTAAGCGGCGGCAATTGAATGTCCGCATCTTCGGTGGGAATGATGGCGTTTAGCGGCTTGCCCGTGGCTTTCTCGATGGCATTGACCAATTCGGCCGGCGTGCCGCCGGGAAAATCGAGATTGAATTTGGTCAGAGGTGGTGGCTTGGCGGGAGGGTTTTCACGGTCAACGATTGCTTGCAGACGCTGTTGAAAAGCCTGCGAAGTTGGAGGCGGAAGTTGCGGCGCAGGCTGGCCGAAAACCGGTGCAACGTTGAGAGCGAGCAGGCAAACGGCAAGGCAGATGGATTTTTTCATAAGTTGGCTGGTTTGGTTTGTGTGCTTTATACAGAAACACGACAGCCAGCGCAAAATCCTTCGCGTCTGATCAGAAGCCGGCTGCGAGGTTCCGCCGGGTTTTGGACTGCGCCAGTCCTCTGGCGCTTTTGAGAATGACCCGCGCGCTGAAAAGCAGCAGAGGGCTGCCGCACTCCACGACGCAAGCGTTTTCGCCAAACTCAAAGAAATTTCCGCAGTACTTGGCCCAGCCGCGCGATTCCTTCCCGGATGTTTTTTTTGCTGGCGCTGCCGAAACTGAGGCGCATTTCGTGGTCCGGTTTCTTGCGCACCGGATCGTCGGCGTAGCAAAGTTCTCCGGGCACGTAGAGCACGTCGTTTTTCAGCGCGGTCCGGAAGACCTCTGATTTTACGCCGGTGGAAATGCGCTTCGGCAGACGCGCCCAGAAATAGAGTCCGCCGCCGGCTTCCCAGATTTCCACATTCGGCGGAAAGTGCTCGGCGAGCGCCTGCTTCATCACTTTTGCCTTCTGGCCGTAGCGCTTTTCAATTTTTGCCACGTGTTGGTTGTAAAGGCCGGTTTCCAGCGCGCCGGCGAGGAGCTGTTGCAACAGGTTTGCGGTGCCGAAATCGTGGTTGCCTTTGATGCGTTGGACGGCCGTGAAGAGCGGTTCGGGCAAAAGGCCGAAACCAACACGCGCGCCCGGTGCATAGGGTTTGCTGTAAGTGCCGGTGTAGATCACGCGTTCTGCTGCGCCGGACGCCATAAGTGCGGATTGGATATCGGGGCCATTGAACCGCAGTTCCCGATATGCAGCGTCTTCAATCAGATAAATCGGATGGCCCGTTGCGCGCTCGAATTGTTTCAGCAGTTTCAAAATGCCGCGTTTTTTCTCGAAGCTGGTGGTAACGCCAGTCGGATTGTGAAAATAGCTGATGAGGTAAAGGGCCTTGACGCGGCAGAGTTCGCCGGATTTCTTCAGCCGCTGCAAAACGACTTCGAGGTGGACAAGGTCGAGGCCGTCGCGTTCGAGCCGGACACCGCGCGCGCGGAGGCCTCGGCTTTGCAGAATGCTCAGGAACACGAAATACGTCGGGTCTTCAACGAGCACGATGTCGCCTTCATCGCAGAGCGCCTCGACGGTCATGTAAAGCAGTTGCTGCGAGCCGCCGGTGATCATTACGCGAGAGCGGGAATGGAGCGATGGAGAAATGGAGTGTTGTGCTTTCGGCTTCATCACTCCATCGCTTCCATACTCCGTCGTTCTTGCTGCCTGCGTATCCAGTTTTCGCAAGTGCGCTGCCGTCAACTCCCGCAGGTTGGTTTCGCCGGCCGTGATGCCGTATTGCAAGGCGGGTTGGCCGGTTTTGGGTGAGCGCAGAACCTGGTCGAGCATCTGGCGCGAAATTTTGACAGGCAGGGTGGCGTTGTCAGTAAAACCGGCGGCGAGCGAGATCAATTTGGGCCGCGACAAGGCGGTTTGCATGAGCCAGGAAATGGGCGGCGGCGCGGTGCGGCGGCCCATGGCGGACAAGGCAATGTTCATTTATGATTTACGATTGACCATTGGTTTGAATGAAGGAAGCAAATCATAAATCATAAACCATCAATCATAAATTTTGATTCACTGCGCGTCAAAGACGCTGTCGAGGATGGTTTCCTTGGTTTTCCAGATTAACGCCATGGTCATGGCCAGCGGCAGCAAGGCAAAGAAGGTCAGCAGCCACAAGCCGAGGCGGTTAAGCCAGAGGATCAGAATGCCAAATTCCAGCGGCATTTGCGACACGTGGAGCAAAGCCACATACGCGATGCTGAGCAGGAAAAGCAAGGCCAACAGCCAGCGATTGAGCGCGGTAAACAGGCCGGTTTCGTGGCGAAGGGTCTCATCCGGCAGCATGGCGCCGAGTTGTTTGAGGACGACGTTCAAGTTGAAAAGAAAAAGCACGGCCGACAGGACGAGCACAAAAATAGCAGCGCTGAAAAAGGTTTCCCGCGGCATCCGGTCGTGCCAGTAGAGGAATGGGCTAAGCCCGAAATTGACAAGCCCGAGGAGTTTTGCGCGGTCCAGCGCATTGCGCCAGGGGCGTTCCTGCTTCTGGAAATCGCTCATTTGCCAAAGCCCAAAAATCAACAGGCCGGTGGCGGCGAGAGCGGGAATGAGGCCGAAAGATTTCAACCAATCGGTCCGGGCGGTTTCCACGCAAATCACCAGCGACGCGGGCAAACCCCAGAACAACGCGGACAAACCGCGGGCAAGATGCCCGAGTGAACGGAGCAGTTCGGCTTTGTTTCGGGTTTCAGCTTCAGGATTTTGGGTTTCGGTCAAAACGAAAGATAGGTGTAAGCCTTCAAGCCGCGTTCATAGTCATCGAGCAGCCGCATGGCCTCAGACGGTTTCATGCGGTCGGACTTGATGGCGTCATCCATCTGGGCTTTCATCTGGCGTTTCAGTTCGTTTTCGTCGTATTGCACCGCCGCGAGCGATTGGATGATGGTATTGCCTTCAATGATTTCTTCGATGTAATAACCGGTCGGCTCGTCGGGTTCGAGAAAAACATGGACCTCATTGACGCGGCCAAACAGGTTGTGCAGGTCCCCCATGATGTCCTGATACGCACCCATGAGGAAGAATCCGATGTAATAGGGTTCGGGCAGGCCGTTGCCGTTGCTGTTAAGCTGGTGCAGTGGCAGGGTGTCGCGCACATCGCGGAAATCAATGAACTTGTTGACCTGTCCGTCGGAATCGCAGGTGATGTCCACGAGGGTGACTTCGCGGGTCGGACGCTCGTTCAACCGGGTGATCGGCATGATCGGGAAAAGCTGGTCCAAGGCCCAGTGGTCCAGCAACGATTGGAAGACGGAAAAATTGCAGAGGTATTGATCGCCCAGACTGTCTTCCAGCAGACGGATTTCCTCCGGCACATAATGCTGGCCCTTGTAATGCTCGACGACGGCGCGGCTGATTTGCCAGTAAAGGTCTTCAATCTTGGCCTTTTCGGGCAAATCCAGCACGCCGAGCGCGAACATGTGCTGCGCGTCCTCGCGCCGTTCCAGCGCGTCATGGTAAGCCTCCAGCGTGTTGAGCTTCGGCAGGTTTTGTCTGATGTCGAGCAACTCCTGCACCAGCGGGTGTTCGCGGTCGCCGAATTTCAAGAACCCGTTCGGCCGGATTTTTTCAATGGTGCCGAACACTTCGACAATCAAAACGCTATGGTGGGCGACGAGCGCGCGCCCGCTTTCGCTGATAATGTCCGGGTGCGGAACTTTTTCCGCGTTGCACACGTCGGCGATGTAATAAACCACGTCGTTGGTGTATTCCTGCAGGGTGTAATTGGTCGAACTGTCGAACGCCGAGCGGCTGCCATCGTAATCCACGCCCAGGCCGCCGCCGACGTCAAGGTACGAAATCGGGAATCCCATTTTGTGCAGTTTGGCATAAAAACGCGCCGCCTCCTGAACGGCTTTTTTCACCGTCAAAATGTCCGGCACCTGCGAGCCGATATGGAAATGCAGCAGCTTGAAGCAGTGGGTGAGGTTTTCGGCCTTCAGCATTTCCGCCGCCTCGAGGATTTCTGCCGTGCTCAGGCCGAATTTCGCGTTTTCGCCGCCGCTTTCCGCCCAGCGCCCGGCGCCCTTGCTTGACAGCCGCGCCCGGATGCCAATGAGCGGTTCGACGCCGAGCTGTTTGGAAATGGAAATGATCTGTTTTAATTCCTCCAGCTTTTCAACGACCATGATGACGGTTTTGCCCAATTTGATGCCGAGCATGGCCATTTTGACAAATTCCGCGTCCTTGTAGCCGTTGCAAATGATCAGGCAACCCAAATGATTTTGCATCGCCAGCCCGGCGAACAACTCCGGCTTGCTGCCGACCTCGAGGCCGAATTCGTACGATTTGCCGGCATCGAGAATTTCCTCCACGACCTCGCGCAGTTGGTTGACCTTGATGGGAAACACGCCGCGATACCGGCCTTGATAATTATACTCCGTGATGGCATTGCGAAACGCCTGATTGAGCGACTCGACGCGGTGCCGCAAAATGTCCTGAAACCGGATGAGCAGTGGAAATTTCAACCCGCGCGCCTTGGCTTCTTCGATCACATCGGTCAAATCCACCGCCACGCCCGCGTCCTGCAACGGGCGCGCCACGACGTGCCCGGCCTCGTTGATGTCGAAATACTTCGCGCCCCAGCGGCGGATGTTATAAAGCGCGCGCGCCGCGTCAATGTTCCACGGCGAGCCCGCATCGGTTGAATTGCTCATCTCATGAATCCATGCGAACTATAGAACGCTGTACGGGGAATTCAATACGCGGAATGAAAATTTTTTGAAACAGAAAAGTGCGCGAATGCCAGTTACCAGTTACCAGTCCACAATGCAATTTTTGCGGATGAGCTGCGAACTTTGGGCCGTGTATTGCTGAAACTCCAAATCCGTTCCGTCGGGGTCCTTGCACCAGAACTGCCAGGTCTGGTCGCAGCCCAGTTTTTTAGGCGTCACCTCCACGCCGTGTTTGATCAACGCATCGCGCATCGCGTCAATGTCTTCCACTTCGAGGCAGAAATGGTGGATCCGCTGGTTGCGGATTTCTGCGTTCGGATCGGCCTTGAAAATTTCGATGAAATGACCCTGGTTGACCTGGAGGTAAAATCCGAACAAGGCGCCGTCCTTGAAAAAATCGAAATGCCTTTTCAAGCCGAGCGCGCCGCAATAAAAATCCAGACTCCGGGTCAAATCTTTCGAGAAGATGCAAATATGAGCGAGGGTTTTGATCATATGGAACGGAGAACACTATAAAATCCGGCGCGGAGAATTCAAGAAACGGTTTGGATTTTTCAACACCTTCCCGCTTTGCAACCTCTCCGAAAAGTGTTTCCATCGGGGCTATGTCAAAAACCTTGCTTGCCGCCGTCGTTGCCCACTGCGACAAAGTTCTGTGCACAAAGGGAATTCGCGATTATGACGGCGCGGCCAACGGTTTGCAGGTGGAGAATCGCGGCACGGTCGGCCGCCTGGCCGCCGCCGTGGACGCAAGCCTGGCCACGGTAAAACTCGCCATTGCGGCCAGGGCGGATTTGCTTGTTGTGCATCATGGCTTGTTCTGGTCGCCATCGCATCCGTGGACGGGCAAAAGACGCGAACTGCTCGGGCTGCTTATCGAAAGCGATCTGGCGGTTTACAGTTCACACCTGCCGCTCGACGCGCACCCGCGGCTGGGGAATAATGCGCAACTGTGCGCCGCGCTTGGCTTTCGAAATTTGAGGCCATTTTTTCTGACTCACGGCCAGACCATCGGTTTCAAAACGCGGATGACAATTTCCCGTGCGGAATTAGCCAAACGGATCGCGCAGGTGACCGGCGCGAAACCCCGCATCGTTCCAGGAGGCGGAGAAATTTGCCGGAACATTGGTGTGGTAACCGGCGGAGCGGGGGCGGAATTGAAACAGGCGGCCGGCGAAGGTGTGGACACGTTCATCACCGGCGAAGGCCCGCATTGGACTTACGCACTGGCGGAGGAACTCGGCCTCAACGTTTTCTACGGCGGCCATTACGATACAGAAACGTTCGGTGTGAAAGCGCTGGCGGCGCATTTGTCCAAAAAATTCCGTGTCCCGTGGACGTTCCTTGACCATCCCACGGAGTTATAAAATTTGGTTTGGACACAGCCAAACTTATTTAGAGGACATCCGCCGCGTTGAAACCATCAAAAAGCCACACAAGAGAATTCCCACGCCAATAGCCGACAGGCTGACGTAAAGCAGGTCCAGTGGGAGAGAGAACTTGAATTCCACGGTGTGTACGCCGGGTGTCAAATAAACGCCGCGCATAATGAAATTGCAACGCAGCAAGGGCGCCGGTTTGCCGTCCACGAACACATGCCAATTCGGGTCGTACTTGTCGTTGAGCAGCAGCACCGAAGGTCCCTCCGCGCGCGTGTTGAACACAAGGTCCTTTGGCGCATAGCCTTTGAACTCGACCGTGCCGGAATTCTCGTTGGTAGTGTTTATCGTCGGCGAAGCCGGCAGCGGGGTGGAAACCAGTACCGTTCTCCAGGCGTCGAAGTTTTTACTCGCGAGCATTTGGAGCGTGTCGCTGTCATTGGTACTGATCTGCCACTGGGAATATAATTTGGCCCGGGGGAGCGCACCGGTAAATTCGAGGAGGGCGCACTCGCCGTTTTCAGTGGGAAGTGCCGTCAATTCCGACAGTTGGATGGCGTGTTCAATTCCCGGTTTTGACACCACGTCAAATCGCTGAATGATTCGAAATCGCTGTTGCATTGGATCGAGTTGCTGGTTTAACGCGTCAAGATAACCGGCTGGGCCGAGCAGATAACGGGTGTTGGTCAATTCCCAACGGCGGGCGATGAGGTATGCCGTGTCCGGCGTGCCCCGCGGCGCCAGGGCTGCTTGATACGCCGCCAAATCCTCGGGCAGGCGCGGCATCTGAATGACGTCCAGCGACTGAATGTTGTAGTAAGGGAAGATTTGCTGGGACCATTCGATGTCGTAGAGATTCTCGAAGAGTGAGTTGGAGTGCAGAACGGCGACGCGATGTTCATAAGGTTGGTTGCGGAGGATATCAACGATGGGATTGCTGGCATATTTTTGCGGGTAATTCCAATAAACAATCCAGGGCAAATCGGCGCGCCCCAGATCCAGAACGAGCAAGATGCCCAGAAGGATTCCGCCCCATTTGCCCCGGCGTCCGGCAAACGCACCGCTGAGAATCAACGTGAGCAAGCCCATGGCCAACACAAAGAATAAAATGAACCAGCCGATTTGCCGGATGCTGAAAGCGGCGATAACGTCGGCCATGCCCTTGGTACCACCTTCATCGGGGAATCCTACCATCTGCAAATAAGTGGCGAGATTCGGTCTTTGCAGTGCGTAAATCAACCATGCCAGCAAACTGCCTATGAAAACCACGAAGCAAGTTGAAGTCCAATTTCGGTCGAAGCCGCGGGTTTTTGTCCACCAGGCCTTGAGCTGCCCAAGGGGTGAGGCGGAACCAGTGGCGGGAATTTCCAGATAACGCCGGCTCAGCCCGTGGATGCCATAGGCGAAAACGGTGACCAAGGCCCACGAAAATACAAAGAGAAATTTGACCGGATTTCGGATCGTCGAAAAATAGGGAAGTTTATAAGGCAGGGCATAAAAGGGGGCGAACCGGCCAAACGCGAGCAGCACTGAAACCAAGAGGACCGCGGTCCAAAACCAGAGAAATTGCCGGTGGGTGGTGGAAAAGACGGAATCCTTGCGTCGCAAAGATTGGGCGATGGCCCACAACGCCACCAAAAGCACCAGTGTGCCGGCATAATTGCCGGTGCCGTAAAATCGCAAAGGTGGCGGCGGCGGCGAACCATTTTCGCCGCTGGCAAAATAGCGGTCCCATCCCGGGTTACGCCCCACCGCGCCCCAATAGGCTCCGCCATCGGGGGTGTCCATCCGATATCCAAATAAACCCGGTACAATGATCCCAAACGTTTCGATTTTGGGAAGACTCCACTGAGTGGCATAGTCCCAGTGGGCTGCCTTGTCTGCATCGCTCTGACCCATACCGACAATGCCTTCAATCTGGGTACCGACCAGCGATATGACAGTTTGGTAGGCGAAGAACGCCGCGAAGGCTGCGATGACCGTGATTCGGGCGACACCGCGCCCAATTTTTTTCACCGGTGTGCCGTCTTCCACGAGTGATTGAAACAGGGCAAAGGCGGCAACAAACAAACTGAAAATGGCGCCAATGTCCGCCGCTTCGACCACGTTGATACCCACGGCAAATCCTGCCAGGGCGAGCCGCACCCAACGAACAAACGACGGTGTGGGCGGTGAGTTGGAGACAATCAAGGCCATGGCCAGGAAATCCATGCCAAAGGCGATCTGATGCGAGGCGACACCCCAGCAGGCGTCCGAAAAAAGCGTGGAAGTCAGCACCGCGGCCAGAGCCCCCAAAATGGCTGCCAACGTTGCGAGTTTTAACTGCCTGAAAAAGGTCCACGCGCCGATTCCGAGAATAAACAGGGCCACAGGCGCGAAAAATTTGGCATAACCGACGGGCCCGGTAATGAGGCGCAACAACGAGCTGATGCAGGGAGCGACCATACCGGCGTTTGAGCCGATGGAATTGAGGTCAACCCACAATCCTGTAAAGGTTTGCGGCAACTGGTTTTGTTCGTCAATCAGTCCGCCCAGCGGGCCATCATTGGAAAAAACAACTTCTTGCGGGATGAAACTTTGGTAAAAAAGCGATCCCAGCAGGAGCGCAAGCAGGCACGCGGTGATCAGGAGCGAATTCCAATGCCTGGAGCGGGTCGTGGACGGGGTAGCAACCGGCATAATCAGTAAAATTCAGTGCAAACGCGAATTCGGGGAATCTACCGGCCAAATCAACATCCGTAAAGACGATTTAAGCAATAGTTGCGATGCAGGCGAGTTGATGCTCGACTTTTCACGGCAATCTTCGAAAATCTCCATTATATTACAGACATCAAGACTTAATGAGCGCGCCCCGGATGGAAATCCGAACGGTCCCCTGTCCCTTATGTCCACTGTGCGGTGGCAAAGGCAGTCTATTGCATCCTCATATGCGAGACAGGATGTTTGCCATCCCGGGGAACTGGACTTTGAGACAATGTTCCAGTCCCGATTGTGGGTTATGTTGGCTGGATCCCGGCCCGGTTGAGTCTGAAATTCCGCGGTTTTATACGAACTATTTTACCCATGAGCGCGGTGATCTCAGCCAGCCGTTTTTGCGCCCATGGTATTCACTGCTCTATACCGGCTATCGGCTTGCGACGTATATGCCATCCGCCTGCCTGGGTTTAAACAAGGCCAGACATCAGATTCAGCACATGTTTCTGGAGGATATGAAACCGGGCAAATTGTTGGATGTGGGGTGCGGTAATGGAGTTTTTTTACGTCGCATGCGCCGCCTGGGCTGGTCCGGAACCGGCATCGACTTCGATGCCAAGGCGATTGAAAATGCAACCAAATTGCATGGCGATGGTTTGACCTTAATGAACACCGACCTTTCGGGAGCGCGATTTCCGGATAATTCGTTCCATGCAGTTACCATGAGCCATGTCATTGAACATATTCCTGATCCGGTTGGATTGCTGGTTGAGTCCCGCCGAATCCTCAAACAGGGTGGCAGACTGGTTGTGACGACTCCAAACGTTCGAAGCTTTGGGCACAAGAAATTTCAAGATTGTTGGTCCGGTTTGGATTCTCCCCGGCATCTGCGAATCTTCTCACTGTCCGCTCTACAAAAGTGTGCCCGCCAGGCTGGTTTCAACACCATGAAAGCCAGCACTTCGGCGGCCAACGCCGATGGGCTTATCGCTATCAGCCTGGGATTCGCAGAGGCCAAAGCAACATTTTCATTCTACCAGATGAAAATTCAGTTCAATTTCATCCGCGGGCTGCGGAGTTTGATGCTTCAATATGTGGAACTCCGCCAGATGCGGCATGATGCCGAATGCGGCGAGGAAGCGATTCTCATTTGTGAAAAATAAATATTCCCCTGGAAGTTCGGTAGGACCGTTGGTCATACCATTCGCCTGCCCATTTGTTTGAGTCGGCAGCAGTTGCACGCCCCCCCATCACTCTAACTGTTGAAACAATCGGCGAAATATCCCAATCGCTCGTCTATATTTTCTTTACCCCTGGGATACGAACAACCGTGACAACATTCGGCTTTTGTGTATCCGTTCAAATCAAACACTACAACTTCTCCCTTCCGAGCAGTTTGTCGATGAAACACTTCGCGCGCCAGCTCAGTCTCGCAGCGTATTGTCCGGCAGTTGATTTTGTGTACGAGACCTTATGTAAAAACCTCTTCCTTTTAAAATCTGCTGAATCGAAAAAGTCGGCGTGATGGTCAAGTGCCAGCATTGATAATTGGTTTCCTTTTCGAAATACATTGTCCGGCTTGTCCCATTCCGTTATCCCATAGATCCCATCCCAGGTTACCATCCAGTTTGAGAATCCCTGTTTTTCAGACCAGGCGGTAAAATTCATTTTCCTTTTCCATCGGCTGCCTTCAAAACCAAAACAATCTTTCCGACTTCTAATTTTAAAAGGATAGGCAAGGAGAATTTTGGGGTCGAACATTATAAAGGACGGCCTGATGTGGGGTGATATTTCGTAAGTGCACGACGTCCCATAAATGCCATGCCCTTTTTCCCGCCATGCTTCAACCAGCCGTTTCAACCAGCCTTTCCGGTGAAAATGAATAGACGATCCCAAACACAGCATCAGGTCGCAATCCACCAGTCCGGCAAATTTTTGAAACGCTCCGATATCCCATCCAACATTGTCATTCTCAATAATCTTTGCATTTGAGATTGAAGAAAACAAAGACCGCGTTTGCTCACTTGGCTCGCCGCCATTGCTAACAATGATGGCTTCATGTTCCATTTCTGGCGGGAAATTGTGATAACTCGACACAAACCGACGGGCATTATCAAAATAGATAGTATTAAGTGATTCAACCGGACAGATATAGACCAAGGTGGTTTTAGGATTCATCATAACAATCATGCTTAAGACAAACCGTTCATCTTAAGGTAAGTCGCTCATGATTATTTTGCGGGGTTGGCGGCTTTTGCGTCGAAAGGTTCCGACAAAAACGGAACTACTTTGGGTTCGGGAATCGGCACGATGAAACGGCCACCGCGTTTCTGGAATTCTGTCTCACGCTTGATAATTTCCGGCGCGAAATTCCATGCCAGCAACAGGGCGTAATCCGGCTGGTCTTTCAATAACATTTCGGGCGAACGAACCGGGATGCATGAACCGGGCGCGACCTTGTTCTGTTTGAAGGGTGTATTGTCAATGATATAATCCAATTCGCTTGTGCCGAGGCCGCAGGTGTTGAGCAGCGTGTTGCCCTTGGCGGAAGCGCCATAGCCGATGATGCGTTTGCCTTGCGATTTGAGGTTTCGGATGAGGACGGGCAATTCGGTGCGAATGTGATTGACCCTTTCGGCAAACTTACTCCATGTGGCTGGTTCGGCCAGCTTCATGCGGCGTTCCACTTCCAATGCCTTCGCGACGCTTTCATGTGCCGTGACCTGCGATGAGCGGTGGCGCAGATGAAATAGAATCGAGCCGCCATGAATTTGATAATGGTCAATCCGGGACAGCATAAAAGGTGAATCCTTTACCAGGGCTTCCAGCGCACGTACCGGTATGTAGGACAAATGCTCGTGGTAAATCGTGTCGTATTCCGTGCGCTCAAAAAAATCAACCAGATAGGGCACCTCGAAGGCGATCATCGTTTCCTTGTGCGAAACGGCCTCCAGTCCGGCAAGCAAGTCGCGCAGGTCATCAATGTGCGCGAAAACGTGCCGGCCCAAAATCAGATCTGCCTCACCCCACGCCTCTTTTATTTTCTTAGCGCCGGCGGCATTGAAAAATTCGCCCCGGGTTGGAATGCCGGCTTTTACCGCGACTTCAGAGATGTTTTGCGCCGGTTCCACGCCGAGAACTTCGCAACCACGCTCCTTGAATTTTTTCAGGAACACGCCCGTGTTGCTGGCGACTTCCAAAACCTTGGGGCGTACGCCGAAATGACCAACGGACAGGAGATGCGCCGACTGGTCGTTCAAGTGCGCATCCATCGTGCGGGAGGTAGAGGTGATATAGGCGTAGCGTGAATAGAGAACCTTCGGGTCGACGGTATCGGCCAGTTGCACCAGTGAACAATCCGGACACAGCACGACCCGCAGCGGCAGTGAAATTTTATAATTTGTGACTTCCTCGGGGTTAAGAAAATCATTGGCCAGTGCCGTCCTGCCAAGGTCGAGGATGAGCCGGAGATTTTTCGAGCCGCAGGTGCGGCAGCGGGTGCGTTCCTGAATCATGTTTGGGGAAGTTTGTAAGCTGAATTCCGGTCGAGCTCGTGCCGGATTTCGTCAACCGGATCACACCGGCCTTCGCCCTTGAAAAGCAAACTGGTTGTCGTCACCACGAGGCCGCACGTGCCACCCGTGTTGCGATAGGCGTGAACCACTCCACGGGGAACGTAAATTCGCGACGGTGCCTGTTCGCCGGTGAGGATGAACCAACCTTTGGCTGCCTTCGCCGAACCGGGCCGGTCATCCCAGAGATAAACGGTGAAATTCGACGGGCCGGCAAAAGTGAAATAATCATCCTGCCCGACGTGCTGGTGCGGTCCGCGCGTCACTCCCGGATGCGACCACGACGAGCAGGCCATCAGCGGTTTGAAACCAGCGGGAATTTCGTCCACGCGGAAAAGCTCGTGCAGGCTGCCGCGCAGGTCTTTAAAGACAGGCAAGGCTTCCACTCGAACACCTGGAAGGCCTGGAATTCCGGAAATTCCATGTACTTCGACTTGTTGCCAGATTGTGGACACGGGCGGCAAACTACCTGAAATCACTTCATCCGCGCGAGCATTTTTCGCAAACCGGGACGCCAGGAACCGGGCTGGCGGCCGAGCAACCCGGCCAACTTTTTGTTGCTCATCACGGTGTTGTTGGGGCGGCGCATGGAGGAATTGAAAAACCGGGTCGTCACCCTTTCCACCGGAGGTACCTGGGGGATCAATCGCGCCTGCACCGCCTCTTCCAGAATCGCGAGTGCCCAGTCGTAGCGGCTTACACCTCCGTCGTTGACGGCGTGAACCAGCCCACTGACGCCTTGGTGGATCAATTCAAGCGTCCATTCCGCGAGGTCGGACGCACAGGTTGGCGCCGACGCCTGGTCGGTGGTGGCCTTCAGTTCACGACCTGCCCGCGCCGCACGCAATACCGTGTGGACGAAGGTTTTCGTTTGCGTGGGATGTCCACCGAAGACCCAGCTCGTGCGCAGGACAAGATGATTCGGTGATGCCCGTAGGATTGCCTGTTCGCCGGCGAGTTTTCCGGCGGCGTAATGGTTCAATGGATTCGGCGGGTCGGCTTCCAGGTAGGGGAATTTTTTTTCACCGTCGAAAACGTAATCCGTCCCATAGTGAACCAATCGGATGCCGGCCTGCGCACAGAGTTCCGCGAGTCGCTGTGGGCCGGCGGCATTGACCGCCCACGAGAGGTCGCGCTCAGTTTCACAACGGTCCACCTGATTGTAAGCGGCAGTATTGATGACGACTTGTGGGCCAATCGTAGCCAACTGCTCCTCTATTTGCGCCAGTGCGGTCAAATCAAAATCCGAATGCGAAAGAAAAATCAAGTCACAGTCCATCGGTTGGAGCTCACGCAGGGCATGAGCCAGTAATCCCCCGCCGCCGGTTACCAGAATTTTGAGCATTTGCGTCAGCCTGCCCGACAGCATTTTACAGCCAGGCAACAATGGTTTTCAATGGAATCAGGGAGTCACCTTTAACCGGTCACGGTCCTCCGGAAGGCTGCCTGGTTTCGGCGGTCCGGTCGGTTTATCGATTGCGATTTTCCATTTCAGAAATCCTTTAATGTCTCCCCAATGGCCGAAACCAGCGCGTAAGAAATGGCGGACCATCCACCAATCGCCGTGCTGACGATAATTGCGGATGGCCCTGCGCTGCGACAAAATATGACCGCGCAACCGCCAACAATCAGCCACGGGTTTGAACAGGGACCAAACCAGGAATGCAGGGGTTCGCGCCAGCAACGTCCCGGCGATGGCTTCCGCCGTAATCAGGGCAACGTTGTTGAACGCCAGCAGTAATAGCGGGCCTTTTGCATTCTTGAGAATGGTCATCAGCTGGTTGCGGTTTGCGTAGAAGCGGCGGAATCCCGTCGTCCCGCTGGTTTTTACAGTGCTGCCGGCGGCGGCGTGGTGCACACCTGCCGCTCGAACCAGTTCCATGGATTCTCCGGCGATGTGTACGCGCCAGGACAAGTCCATCTCCTCGCCGTATACAAAAAATTCCTGGTCGAACCCGCCCAACTTCTGAAAGAGTTCCCGTTCGATGAAAAAAAAACTGCCAACGACGAAGGGTTCCTCCACTTTTCCACCCGGCGAACGTGAGGTGGGACAACCAAATATATCAAAGCCCGGAGAACCTTGATCGTGGGTGCCGGACACGAAGTTCTTGTCTTCATAGCCAAGCTCGACCGCAGAAAAAACTTTGGCCGATGATGATTCAGCCTGGCGAACGAGCGCCTCCAGACAATCGGGTTCAAACCAGACATCGGGATTCAGCAAAAAAAGGTATTTGCCCCGGGCCACCCGCGCGCCGAAGTTGCATCCGCCGCCAAATCCGTAATTGCCGCCGGTGGGCAGAAAGTGCCCGTTGGGCCACCCTTTCATTTCCCGTTGGCAAATTTCCGCCGAGCCGTCTTGGGAAGAATTGTCCACGATGATGGTCTCGCAACGATCCAAAATCGTCTGCGCCCGCAATGATGAGAAGAAACGATCCAACCACGGTTTGCAGTTGTAGTTGACAATGACGAGGCTGACAATTGGATTCATGCCTTAATCCAAGGTAAGACGGTGGCAGCGGGATTTCAATTCATTCCTCCCAAGGCAATAATAAGATTTGTTTGACCGGGGAATTTTCGACGTCCTGTTTCCACACTTGACCGGTTGGGTTGAGTTTTCTTAGGATTTGCCAGGGTTTGACCGGTTGCTTTACTGATACCACTCTCAGACACCTCAACCATTGTGATTTCAACATCTCCAGCTACTCTTCTTGCGCGAGAATGGCCGCTGGTCTCCATCTTAATCGTGCACTATAACGGTGCGGAGGTGTTGAAAAACTGTCTCGAGTCTTTGCGGCGGCTCACTTATCCTCGATTCGAGGTGGTCGTAGTGGATAACGCGTCCACCGACGCTTCAGCAGAAGTGCTGGCCCGGTATCCCTCCGTCCGTGTCGTTCACAGCGGCCATAATCGCGGGTTCGCGGGGGGAAATAATTTTGGCCTGCCGTCCTGCAGCGGACCATTTATTCTGCTGCTCAATAACGACACCATCGTCACGCCTGACTTTCTTCAGCCCCTGGTCGAATATCTTTGCAACCACCCGCAAGTTGGTATTGTGCAAGGCAAGATGATTTTGAGCCGGCATGGAGATGCCTTGGATGTTTGCGGTTCCTTCCTGACACGCTTCGGCTTTCTTTATCACTATGGCTACTGGAAAAAAGATGCGCAGAAATATAATCGCAGCTATCCTGTTTTTACCGTCAAAGCCGCCTGTCTGCTGTTTCGCCGGGCGCTGATTGACGCCGTTGGAGGCTATTTGTTCAACGAGGATTTTTTCTGTTACTACGAGGAAACGGATTTTTGTCACCGTGTCTGGCTGGCAGGATTCGAAGTGCATTTTGTCCACAATTCCTCCATCCAGCACTTGCAAGGGGCCACTTCAGAACGCATGCAAACAAGCGGCTTCGTCCTGCGACAATATTTAACCAACCAGACCTTCGGCTTGTTGGCCAATTTATCGGCAGGGTCGCTGTGGCGGATCATGCCCGGCTATTTTCTGGTTTTTTTTGCGAGCATGACACTGGCCGCGCTGACGGGCCAGAGCTCCGTATGGAGATCCCATTGGCACGCGCTTATGGCCTGTCGGCGTCGGCTCGGCAAAATTCGCGCGCAGCGTGAGTTGATCCGCCGCACGCGCAAGATCAGCGACCGGGAATTGTTCGCAAAAGTCATGCGGAATCCCCGTCTGGAATATTTTGTCAAAACTTTTCAGGGGCGGTTGAGCGATTATGAGGATGAAATCCTGAACTGACATTTTCATGGCTGTGGTAACAACAGTGATGCCGGTTTACAACGGAGAACCGCATTTGGCGGAAGCGCTCGATTCCCTTGCCCGCCAACGGCGACAGCCAGATCGGGTCGTGGTGCTGGATGATGGCTCGACCGATCGAACAAGGGAAATTGTCACCGGTTTTAAAGGGCTGCATTGTGAATATCGGTTGAACGAACAAAATCTTGGTCTTTTGGCGAACCACAACCGGGCTTTGGAACTGGCCACGGAAACGGACTACCTGCATTTCTTGCATCAGGACGATGTGCTTCTGCCGGATTTTTGCGCCCGCACGGTTGAGGTGCTCGATGGTGTCGCGGGCCGCGGGATGAGTTGGGGACAAGCCGCATTCATTGATGAGCGCGGCCAGCTGCTGCCACCGATTGTTGCGCCCGTCACCGGCGCGCCGGAACCCGTCGGGGTGGACGACTTCTTGAAAGAACGGGCACGGCTAAAGGCAGATATCTTTGTGAGCGGGACAATGATCAAAACCAATCGGCAGGCCATACCGTGTCGGTTCCGGGAGGATTTCAAGGAGGTGGGAGACCACTATTTCTGGGCGCAGTGGGCAAGTTGTTGTGCCGGACGATGGCGGGTGCGGGAGGTGCTCCTGAAGTATCGGGCCCATCCGCTCAGCGCGACCTCATTCAATCAGACCAACCTGGAGGTCTATGTTTATGAGGACTGGAAGGTCATTCAGGTCATCGAGGCCCTGCGTGGCAAAACCGGGGTGGAGCACTGGATCCGGATGCAAAAGCTCAGGTGCTTTTTCGCCGCCCTGGTTCATGTGAAAGCGCAACTCGTTCGCGGCCGGTCGCCGCAATACGCCCGTCAGGTCGCGAGGACCGGGCGAAATATTGCAACTTTCCCGCATTGGTGGCTTGGCAAAGCGGCGTTCCATTTGCGTAATGGCCTCCGCATGATTCAAAGAAGGTGAAGGCCGCCTTAATCGTGCCGGTGGAAGGGGCGATATAACAGCTTGTGGCGAAAAATCCGCGAGTACTCCGAAAGCCGGGTCTGGATTCTTTGAGTGATTGTGCGCCTGGCATTCAATGGGAACGTGGGCTTTCCCGTTATCTGGCGTTTGCTCTCTTCCCTTAAGCGTTTCTCAATAACGAGCACGCTGTCATAGTAGTGCAGCCCATAAGCCGATTGCGCAAAATCCAATACCTTCGGTTTTTTGAGCCTGGCGCAGTGTTTGGCGTTCAAATAGTCAATAAAGTATTTGCTGTATTCAACGAATGTTCCACGAGCTTTGAACCCTCCTCCATAATTCTTCCAGTACGAAGTATGGATATCTTCGCACAGGTAGATACCGTCGGGCGCCACAAACGGGTACAAAATTTCGAAGGTATTTATTTGCTGATCCATGAAGTGTCCACCATCGTCCAGCACGATGTCCGGCCGCGGGATTTGTTTTGTGAGTTGCTCCAGAAAACCTTTATCCGCCTGATCTCCAATATAGATTTTTATTTGATCTTCTTCCAGTTGTTTACAATCAGGGTTGATATCAACCCCGAAAATTCTGGCTTTTGGTCCGAAATAGTGTTTCCACATTTGAAGAGACCCACCGTTGTAGATGCCGATTTCCACAAAACACACCTCGGTGTTGCGGTACCTGGCGAAAAAACGGTCATAAATGTCGAAGTAATGGGTGTGCTTGTCAATAAGCCTCCCGGTATTGGATTCAAAATAACGCTGCAGATCGTTCATGCTTCTATTTTATTGATGGGGAGACAGGCCTGGCTCTGCTCCCTGCCAAGAGATCCAAACCAAACAGGAATGCATCCGGGTATTGACATGGGCGGAATGAAACAAAAAAGGCGTCATCGAACAAGAATTAATGAGCATTTATCCGGTGTGCAACAGGTCATCTTGATGCGACTCTCGTGATGATTGCGCAACCATCGGATGACCCCGGTGGCACTCGACGTCGAGGTTATCGAGGGAAGTTTGTTGTGCGAGTTGTCAAAACTGACCCGGACGTGACTTTGAGCCCCTGGATATCAGTTTGTCGCGGTTGCTTTATGCCGGCGCATGGTGAGGAACCAGACAAGGAACATCAGGCCAAAGGCGGTGCCGGCGGCCACCGGCATCGTCTGCAACAAGGCAGTTGGAGATTGTCCGCGTACGAGCAGGGTCAGCCAGTAACCCACACCGAGCACCCCGTAAAGCAAAGAGATTTTCATCCAACGACTGGCCAAAGCCCAAAGGGCGAGCGCCTGGAGCAGCCCGACAAACACCATCGTGATGGCAAGCTGGCTGATCATGGCCTCAGCCTCCGGGACGGATTTACCGAAGATGAGTTTCACGTAGAAAGCCCGCAGAACAAACAACGCCGCGGCGCCGAAAATCAAGCCGAGGAAATTAAGGCCAAGCAGTTTCAATTGTTCCATTACGATGCCGCCGGTTTGCGCGCTGGAACGCGATGTGAACAAAACCGTCAGCAGTGGCGCTACGGCGAACAGCAGCGCGCGGGCCAGGGAACCGGCGGCGGTATAAGCGTCCAGGTCCTGGTGCGGGAAGAATTTTTTGGCCACGAGCAAATCTCCCTGAAAGAAACAATAGCCTCCTCCCACGCAAGCCGTACTGACAATGAGATACTGGACGAACTCACGATCCCATGGCGAGACCGGCTCGCCATGCAGCGACAAATCTTTTCTCCAGAACAATAGAACAAGATTTGCGAGCAACGCGAAAGCCGAGGCGAGCACGGCTGTTTCCGCTGAGGGCCATTTCAAAGTAACCAGCCAACCAAAGGCCATCCGCAACGTCATAGCCAGCAAGCCGATGAACGCAAGCCGTTTGAACCACGCCAGCCCCTGGCACAGCGCTGTGGCAAAAGAACCCCATAACCCCAATAACGTGCATCCCAGGGTGACCAGCGTGAGGCTCCGGCTGAAATGAAAAAAATCGCTCAACGGTCCCACTACGATAACTGCCAGCAAGGAACCGAGAACGGTGAGGCGAAAGAGAAATCGGCGGCAACCCATGAACAGACCCTGTAGACGCGCCGTGTCACCCCTGGCGTTGAAATGGGCGATGTAGTGGGTGACCGCGAAGGAGGCCACGGATGGCAGCAGGGCCAGCAATGGCATGAAGCCGCTGATCGCGCTGTTGGCGTTGCCGTATTGGCCCGGTTCGTTCAGGTGCCGGCCCATCACGCCTTGAAAGGCCATGTTGCCCAGGCCGGTGACAAAACTGATGGCGGAAAAAACGATGCCGGTTTTCAATAACCCGCCGGCTCGCCGACCGTTGGAATTTGATGGATCGTTATTCATAGAACTGGTTCCAATGAATCGCGGTGATGGCGCACCATCCAGAACGTCCTGAGTGACTTTCTCGCGGCCGGTGGGGGGCGGGCCGCATAGTGCTGGCGTCAAAGCGCTTCCACCGGCGCGGTTGAGCGCAGACCGTTTTCATCGTGAAGTGTTTTGTGCTCCTGTCCTGGTGCATTGGCGGGTCTTTCTTCCGCTCAGGAGCACGACCAGTCTGCAGCGTAATCGGGATCGGACAAGCATCCGGCAAAAATCCGGTACAAAACAAAGCAGCTATGTGGCCAGGGCATGGTTGCATTTGGATTTTTCTGCATAGCGGGGATGTTAGCTAAACCAAGGACAATTTCAAACCGGCAATTCTTTCCTCAACGCTGGAAGCAGCCGAAATCATCCTCTCCGGCGCAAAATAAGCCGAAGATTCGCAAGGATGTTTATGCTGTGTACAACCGGAAAAATTTTCGACGTCGGTACGGACAAAACGGAGATGCATTTGCAGCCTGCATTGCTGATGTTGGGGAGGACTCCGATGCCGCGCCAAAGCTGCGGGATTTCCGTTGTAGTTTTATATGAGGCTAAATCGCCTTGTTCACCGTGTCGTAAACGTTTTCGACGGTGATGGACGCCATGCACGCCAGCAATTCCTCGCGTGTGCCTTTGATATCACCGCCGTCGTAGCGGTAATAATCCAGGTTCCGCCCCGCCACCACCGGGTTTTTCACCAATGTGAAGGGATTGGCATAAGGCAGATTCGTTGGGTTCAACGTCGGTGCTTCGATGACAATCTGGTTGGGTACCTTCATTGCGGCCGCGACGTGCATGAGCACCGTGTCCACGCTCAGGAACGCGCTGCACCGCTTCATCAATGCTGCCGTCTGCCGCAGGCTTTGGGTTTTGACTTCCACCGTCAAGTCGCGGTTCGCCTGCGCCAGCACCACCGGATGGTCGTTGATTTCCTCCGGCCCGCCGAAGAGCAAGATACGGATGTCCGGCCGTTTCTGGTTCAGCCGCCGTACCAGACCGGCGTAATTTTTCAACGGCCAGCGTTTGAGTCGGAGATTCTTGGTTCCGCCGGAGCCGACGTGGATGCCAAGAATTTTTTGGCTGGATAATTTTTGTTTCGCCAGAAAATCATCCGCCAGCTGTTCGTCGCCGGGTTCGAGAAAAAATTCCGTTTCATGCGACGCCAGTTTTTTCTTTGCGCCAATTAATGGCAGGATGTCAAAATTATTTTCGATCGAGTGCCGTGAATAATCCTGCGGCAACGTCGCGGTGACCAGCAGCCGGTCGAGCCAGGTAAAGCGTTCGTATTCGTGGCTGATGCGCACCTCCGCGCCCGCCAGCCACGCGGCCACACGATAGAGCCTCGGGCCCTGCGGGTGCGTGTTGATGGAAAGCTGGTAACGCTCCCGCCGGAGTAACCGGAAGAAGTGCAACACCTCGAATTTTCCGCAGGTCATCAGTTCCTTCTGGAACACGCGGTTGACGTTGGGATTGTGTTCCAGCAAATCCTTCGCGCCCGGCCATCTCACCAGCGCGTCAATCGTTACGCCGGGAAAATTCTCGCGCAACTCGCGGATCAGCGGCGTGGCAATGAGCGTATCCCCAATGCCAGCAAGGGAAATGACCAGAATTTTCATTTGCGCCTGCGGAATGCGTTAAAGGCTTGAGATTTTTTTCAGCAATGCTGTCGTGGATTTGCCGGGCACCAGGGGAATAATCACAATTTTCCCACCGGCTGATTCGACCGTGAGGCGTTCCTCCTGATCCAGCGTGTCCAAAGTGTAGTCGCCGCCTTTTACGTAAATATCCGGCTGCGCTGCTGAAAGAAATTTCCTCGCTGATTTGTCTGAAAAAATGCAAACACCATCCACACTGGCCAAGGCCGCCAGCACGGCAGCGCGATCGGCTTCAGAATTCACCGGGCGGCCCGCACCTTTCAGTTGCCGCGCCGAGCGGTCGCCGTTCACGCCTACCAGCAGGGCGTCGCCGAGATTGCGCGCCGACTCCAGATAACTCACGTGGCCCAGGTGCAGAATGTCGAAGCAGCCGTTGGTGACGACGAGTTTTTTGCCGGTCGCGCGCAAAGCCGCGCGCCAGACCGGCAATCTGTCCCAGGCAAGAATTTTGTCACGGAAATGCACGGCGCAATTTTTGTCCACTGGTAGCCGCTTGGCAACGCTCATATTGGTGCTTTCGCAGCCAGGCAATTTCCCAGTTCTGTCGCTATCCGCTGCAAGTTTTGAGCGGTTTGTTTCAAGGCTTTGTCCAGCTCCAGCGACGGAGGGTTGATCGCCAGCAGTTGGACAAAATTTTGGTGCAACGGTGCCTCTGCCCGGGGCGATACTTGCCCCGCCAGGCCAATCACGGGGATTTTTTTCTTTTTTGCCCGTAACGCGACCCCCAACGGCCCCTTGCCTCGTAAAGTTTGTTCGTCCATGCGTCCTTCACCGGTGATAACAACGTCGGCTTTTGCCAAAGCCTTATCAAAACCGGTGACATCGAGGAAATAGTCTATTCCGTTCACCAGTGTTGCATTCAGAAATCCGTGCATTCCGGCAGCCACGCCGCCGGCGGCACCTCCCCGTTTAATCACGGCTAGGTCCTTGCCGGTCTGCCGGAACACAATCTCGCGAAACCTCGTGAGGGCAGCTTCCAGTTTTTTAACGACCGCTTCCGTGGCGCCTTTTTGCGGACCGAAGAATTTCGCTGCGCCCTCTTTGCCCAGCAACGGATTTTCCACGTCACAAAGGATCATCAGGGTGCAAGGCGGGATTCTTGGATCCAGACCGGATAAATCAACGGATTCGAGGCCGGCCAGGCCTGCCGGCAAGTTCGGTAGAATTTTTCCGTTGGCATCCAGAAAACGCACGCCCAGCGCCCGCAGAATACCGGTGCCGCCATCCACGGTGGCGCTGCCACCGATGCCGATGATGATTCTATTGACTCCCTCATCCAGCGTGCGTTGAATCAATTCACCGGTGCCAAAGGTGTTGGCATGCAACGGATCATATTCTTCACGTCGCAACAACCGTAATCCGGAAGCATCGGCCATTTCAATCACCGCCGTCTGGCCGTTGTCAATCAACCCAAACCCGGCGCGGATTTTTCGCCCGAATGGATTTTGGACTTTCGCAGGCACAATTTTGCCGCCGCATTTTTGAATCAGCAGGGCGGCCGTTCCATCTCCCCCATCGCCCACTGGAAAGCATTCACAGGTACATTTCAATTTGCTTTGCCGTAATCCCTTGCGGATTGCCTCAGCCGCGGCGTTTGCATCCAGGCTGTTCTTAAAGGCGTTGGGGGCAATCAGGATATGCACGGAGGGGTCAAGGTAAAACCAACGACAACAAATAAATCATCAGCAACGACACCAGCCCCATCAACAGCGAAGCCACTGAATAGACTTTCAGCATCGTTTTCATTTCCAGTCCGGAGAATTTGGCAATCACCCAAAAATAGGCATCGTTTACATGGGAAATCATCATCGAACCCGCGCCCATGGCCAGCACGGCGAACAGTTGACCTTTCTCCGTCGCCAGGCCCAATGCCGGCAGCAAAGGTCGAACAATGGATGCCGCTGTGATGATGGCGACGGTGGACGACCCCTGCGCCGTTTTCAGAACCGAGGTGATCATAAACGGAAACAAAATGCCCAGACTGTCCAGCGCCAATCTCTGACTGAAGCACCGGCCGATATCCGTGGCAGCCAGCACCGCCCCGAAAGCCCCGCCCGCCCCGATGATGACCAGAATGCCGCCGGCCTTGCCCGCCGCTTCCTCCAATAAATGCCCGACGGTCTCTTTGTTCCACGTCCGATGACAATTAAAAGCCAGCAACACACCGATGGACAGCGCGATTACCGGATCGCCCACCGAGAGCAAAGCGGAGAACCACCAGCCCTTGACAGCAGACGCTTGGATTATGAAAAAGGATCTGACGGCGATCAAAAAGATGGGCACGACCACCGGCAGAAATGCTTTAATGACAGAGGGCGGTCGTGATGTTTCTTCGGCCATGATTTCCTCTTCGACAGCCGTCACGGGAATTTTTCTGCCGGTGAAATTGGCCCAGAAATAACCGGCCATCGCGGCTGGAATCGCTACAACAATTCCGGTCAGGATCAATTTTCCGAAGTCCACGCCGATGACACTGGCAGCGGCGGTTGCGCCCGGATGCGGTGGAATCAAGCAGTGAACCGAATACAAACCAGCTGCCAGCGAAACTGCCATCGCGGCCATGGAAATACCGGTGCGCCGGGCCAGCGAGCGGTTCAACCCGCTGAGCACGATGTATCCCGAGTCGCAAAAAATGGGCAATCCCACGATGAAACCCGTGATACCGATTGCCAGGACTGCGTGTCGTTCACCGACTTGGCGCAGGATAAACGCCGCCATGACCCGGGTGCTGCCGGTATGTTCAAGCAAAACGCCCAGGGCCGTTCCCAGCACGATAATGAGGCCCAACGACTTCATGATGCTGCCAAAACCGTCCTTGATGGCATTGATGATATCGGGTGCCGGAAGCTGTGTGCCCAACCCTACCACGAACGAAGCAATCAGGAGGGCAAAAAAGGCGTGAACCCGGTATCGAGCGGTTAACAGCACGATGATCGAAACACCGGCAATCAGACAGATCGACAACTGAATCGGAGCGATCGTCATGACATACTTGCTTTAATGATGATTCAGCAATTTCCAGACGCGCAAGACCTCGGTCACGCCCCATGCCTGCGCATCGCAACCGCGTTGGGCGTGCGGCGCATCGCCGTCCAAAATCTCGGGAATCTGGCCGAGGCAGCCTTCGTTCATCAATTTTTCCACGCTGCCCAAATACGCCTTTGCTGCCGCGACCGCTTCCGGCGCAAAATCCCATGCCCGCGCCAGGGCTTCACAAAAATGTGGCAACGTCCAGGTCCACGCCGTGCCGTTGTGATAGGCCGGCTTGCGGCGCGTGTCCTCATCACCTTCGTAATGCGGCCAATACGGCTCGACAGGATTATTCAAAAGTTCACCATTGCTATCGCCATAGACCGGCAGTGGCACGGACACTGGTAACGGGGCGAGCGTTCGCAAAGCCCCGGGCACAAGCAGATATGTTTGTGCGGCCTCAACGCAGCGTTTGGCACGTTCGCCGGTGACCAGGCCAAGGCTCACGGTAAAAAGGCAGTTGCTGCGAAACGCGTCACTCGGCACGGCATTGCGCGCGATGACACGCGGCTCCGCGAACAGCACGTCCGCGAACCAGCCCCGGTCTTTCAGCCAGAACAATTTTTCAAACGAAGCGTTCGCGAGATCGGCAAGGTCGCGCCATTTCTTTTGTTCAACGGGCGCTGAATTTTTTTCGAGCTGGCGCAGCAATCGAATCCACAAAACCTGGATTTCCACCGGATAACCCTCGCGCGGCGTGCCGGCAGGATGGTTCGTGTCCATCCAGGTGAAGTGGCCCGGACTCCAGATCAACGCTGAATCCGCATCCATGCGAATGCCGTTGGGAGTGACACACGAATAGTTTTGTGCGATGCTCACCAGCACGTCGCGGATGGTGCGATGGGCAGCAACCGGCGTTGAATAAAAATCGTGAGGGTCCACCTGTGAAAAATCCTCGCACGCCATGGCAAACCACAGCGGCGCATCAGACGTATCACGGTTTGAAGCGTTGTCGCCGTAAATGGCATTGGGCAGCGTGCCGTCCTTCTCGAACTTTGCAAACGTAAGCAGGATTTGCCTGACGTCTTCCGTCATGCCGGCGGCCAACAAACCGCGCGCACAGACCAGGGTGTCCCTCCCCCAATCCAAAAACCAGGGATAACCAGCAATCACCGTTTTGCCTTCATCCCGCCGGACGATGAATTGTTTCGCGGCGCGAATCAACCGCGACTCAAATGTTTGGGGTTCCGATTTTAACCGGTCCGGGCGGTCTGAGGGCAGAATCCCAAGCGAATGCCCATCTGTTTCTGCCGTGGAGACCAGCGTCACCCTCGTGCCTTTGGTCAATGGGATTTCAAACCAGCCCGGACTGTAGGCGTCACCGCTGCCGGTCTGGCCGCGGCTTTGCTCGACCGGATGCGGAATGTTTTCACACCACTCCGGCTGCGGATGATATGCGCCGGCATTTGCGAAAACGCGCAATTGGCGGTCGGACGCGGGAGTGAAGGCAAAGCCGATTGGAGTTTTGGTTTTTGGGTCCGGGGTCTGGAGCTCATGAGTGTTGGTTGAAAAATGGTGGTCGGCGCCGCTGTTGCGTTTGGTTTCCCAATGAAAATTCCGGTCCTCGATATCAAACCGCACGGTCAGGCGCACATCCGCATTGGCGGGCAATTGTTTGCCAAGGGCGCGCTCGGCCGTTGGACGATAGAACTTAAAAACCGTCGTATTTTCCCCCTCGGGCATTTCGGCGCGCAACTCGATTTCCACGGTGCGGCCGTCGCCGGCATCGGCGACAAATTGCCAGACCGCCGGGGGACCGGCTGCGAACGACGACAGGTTTTTCGCGTCGAGCGGCGAGAGAAAGCCGTCGGCATTCACCCAGGCGCGAATGCGTTTGACAAAGACATGACGGTCCGCGGGCACGCTCGGATGCAAATTGGCCCCGAGGACGCAATCGTATTTTGAATTCACGCGCCCCAAATCCACGCAAAGCTGCGCCATGCCGCCGATGCCGTTGGTCAACAGGACGAGATCTCCCGGTTTCGGATTTCGGGTTTCGGATTCCGGTTCGGCAGGAAGAAAACGAATGGCGGCGGAAACCCTTTGTGAAGTCGCGGCGTAACGCTCCAAAACCAATTCAGCGTCAGCGGCGTTCGGCGGCGGAGGAAAACACGCGATATGGTTGTTGCGCACAACAATGGACTGGACATGTTGCGGTGTTTGCCCCCGCCCATTCCCATTGCGGACTTCCAGCGCGGCTCGAAACGGGGCGCTGTCTTCAATCAACAGCCAATAGCCGGGTGGCACCGGTGTAATCCGGCGATGGTCGAGCAACGTCCACCGGGCAACGCGTGGAAAAATTTGTTGCGTTTCACATTCAGACAACAATTGGGCCAGCGGTGTTTTCGCGCTCCGCGCGCCAAATTCGGCGGCGGCGGCGAGAAAAATCTTCGGCGAGCGTTCCACCTGTTCGGCCAGCCGGCGCCAGTCAAAGCCGTCAAGCATTTCAGCGGGAACAACCTGATTCAAGGTTTCCACCGCCCAAGCGGCCTGGGCGCGCGCTTTGCGATAAGCGTCACCGCTCAAACCCTGTGCTTTCGATGTCGGCGCCAGGCAATAACACGCCCCGGCCGGAAGCGTGAAGGTGGTATGGCCACCGGCCACAGTGGTTTTCGGCGGCGGCTGGCCGAGCAGTTCGAATTCGAAATTTGGAACTCGGAGATCAGAATCCGGGAGCGTGACGGAATTTTCCCTTTCCACGTCGGAGTTGACCAGTACGAGCACCGAATCCTTGCCTCCGGCGGATTCGCGCAGCAGGGCATAAACCGGCGAATCCAGCACACTCAGGCGGGTAAGTTTTGCGCCGTCAAAGAAGCAGGGATGGTCGGCAAGCAGTTGGTTTAATTGTGCCAGTTCAGGAACGATGTTGTCGGGGTTGTCCCAGGAAAGTCCGGTACAATCGTGAACCTTGATTGTTTCGGCGGCCAGCCATTCGACGCCGCAGGTAAAGCCAAACCCACCGCTCATGCTCGTCAGCGCGCAAAGGCGGTTGCGCAACAATGACCAGGCCCGGCCACGTTTGGCCAGGCGGTCGTTGTCATGCGTTTCACTGTAATGCACGTAAAGCCCGCCGCGCGCGCTCAGGCGCAAGGCATAGTCGAGATAATTCGCCACCTCCGATCCGGAATAATTCTGGAACAATTCGGAGTAGGCCCATTGCATGCCGCCTTCCGTGAGCAGGTTTTCGGTGGCTTCCCAGGAACCGCCCAATCCTTCAAGCAAAAAAACGGTTTCGGGGAATTCCTCCCGCACCCGGGCGATGATGTATTGCCAGGCCTGCACGGGAATTTTGTAGCCGGCGTCGCATCGGAAACCGTCAACCCCGCGCCGGCACCAGGTCAGCAGCGTATCGGCGATGATGTCCCAAAGCGCGCCGCCGACCTGTTTCAATTCCACGAGGTCACCCCAGGTAATACCCCAGGCGCCGGGACTGGCGAAGGTGCCGTCGGGGTTCCGCAAGCAGAATTCAGGATGGTTTTCCTGCAGGACCGCGCCCCAGCCGGTATGGTTAATGACTATGTCGAGAAACACCCGCGCCCCCAGCGCATGGGCCGCGGAGGTGAGTTCGCAAAACTGGTCAATGGCGGTGGTGCGATGATCGAATTCAGCGAGCGCCGGGTCAACCGCCGTCAAATCGAGCGCCGCATACGGGCTGCCGAACCGTCCGAACCGCGCATACGTTGTCGGGGTGGGGTGCACCGGCAGCAAATGCAGGATGCGGCAGCCGAGCGTCTGCACGATGTGCGGCAACTGTCGCGCCAAATCGCGCAATTTCCCGGAGGGCGGAATGACGGCATACCCCTGGGAGTCGAGAGGGTTAAGCTGAAAATTCAATTGTGCGTCCACCGCGGCCGCGGCGGTGCGTGTTGCCCCGAACAGCCGGGTGAAGGCGCAATAAATGACATTGGCGGTGCGGCAAAAATCGGGATGAACGCTGATGCCAGCGTCCGGGCCATCCGGCCAGTGCTGCCAGCCTTTGGCGTCCAACAAGTACGGTTTGGCCTTGAAGAAACCAACCTCGGCGAGTGGCAATTCGATTTCCCAGGCATTGCCATTTCTTTGCATCGGCAGGTCGTGCCACGAATTTCCGGCCTGGCCAACTCCGCCGGCGTGGGCAGCGATGATTTCACGACGCCGCGCGGCGCCACGGCCAAGATTGGTGCGCAGCAATCCGCGCCAGCAACCCTGCACCTCGGCCCCCCGGGCCGGGTTGGGGGGTGCCCAGCCATCGCGCAGTGTGAAACGAACCTGATCACCGACGAAACGCACCAGGCGTTCACCCGGCGCGGGAGTCATGGATGGCATCGGCTGTTCCATTGGCGTTTTTTTAGCATGAAAAGGCGAGGATATAAATCGCAAAAGCGCCTTTGGCTGACCTTGGGGCAGGTTACGCTGTTTGGGCAAATATCCGTAGCCAGCAACGTTCAAGCTGGCAGGAAAATTGCTGAAAAACAGGTCTTACCGCATGTGCTGGGTGAGAATGGCGTTGGCGAATTTCGAGGCATGGCTACCGCGACGTTAAATACAAGCGAAGAAGCTCAATTACAACAGACAATTGAGATGTTCGAGGTTATTGTGCAATCGCAGCCGAACGATTGCCAGTCGCTGGAGATTCTCAAAGAAGCCTACACCAAGCTCGGCCGCGAGCAGGAAGTCATCAACACCTCCAAGCGCATCGCGCAGGCTTACCTCCAAATGGGACAACTTTCCTCGGCAATTCTGGAATACGAGACAGTTTTGCAGCGGCGCCCGAACGATGCGGATGTGCAAGCCGCCCTCAAGCAGATCGAAGACAAGGCCAACAATGTGGCGGTTCAGCAAATCGTGGGGGTGGAACCAACGGCGCTGACGCCGTCTTCGGACACAGCGCGATTCAGAAAGAAGACGCGGGCGACGGCAACGGAGGAAATAGATGATGGCCGCAAGGCGATGCATAAGGTTTTTGTGGAGGGTCGTATCATCAATGCCGGCGATTTCGATTTATGGTGGCGATCGGCGGAATTGACCAAGGCGCCGTCGGACGTCGTCGAACCATTTATTAACGCACTTTCAGAGAAAGGTGTTTTGCCGGTCGAGAAATCGCTCAAACTGCTGTCCGACAAGTCACGTCTGGCTTATTTGCCGCTGGATAAATATGAGGTGGACATTGAATTGGCGCGGGGATTTCCCATGGCCATCTGCCGCCGTTGGTGCGTGTTGCCTTTCGACCGGATGAGCAAGGCCATTTTGGTGGCGACCGCAAATCCGTTCAACCAGCAAGCGGCGAAGGAATTGGCCGAAACCACCACCAACCGGTTGCTCTGGTATCTCGCATCGCCGACTGAACTGATGCAAAACATTCGCAAAGCCTTCCGTTAAAGCCATGGCCAAAGTCAAATCATTCGGAGAACGCATCGCCGACGCCCTTGTTGAAGACGGCTTGTTGACTGCCCAACAGGTGGAAACACTGCTGGAAGAACAAAAAAAAGGAGGCACGCGACTCGTCAAATTGATCGTCGAAAAGGCTTACGTCAGCGAACAGGATTTGACGGTTTCCATGGGCCGCGTTCTGAGCGTGCCGTCCGTAAATATCGCCCGTTTGACCATCCCGCCTGATATCGCCGATTTGCTGCCACGGGATGCCGCGCATAATTACAAGGTGGTTCCCGTTTCGCGGCTGGAAAACAAGCTGTTCCTGGCGATGGCCGACCCGTTGAATGTTCTTGCACTCGACGACGTCAAGCGGCTCACCCGTCTGGAAATCGCCCCCCTGATCGCCTCGGAGAAAGCCATTCTCGACAAGCTGGCCGCGATTGATTCCGCCAAGAGCGGCTCAATGGAAGACATCATTCTCGACGCTGAAAAACAGCGTGAAAGTGAAGAAGATGCCTCCATCGAAACCATCAAAGAAACCCTCGAAGAGGTCAACCTTGACCAGTTGGCCGCCTCCAGCGGCGAGGCGCCGGTTATCAAATTGGCCAACCTGATCGTCGTTCAAGCCATCAAGGACCATGCCAGCGACGTGCATTTGGAGCCGTTTGAGAAGGTCATGCGACTGCGCTATCGCGTTGACGGCATCCTGATTGATGCCACGCCTCCACCCAAGCAATTGCAACTGGCCTTGGCCTCGCGCTTTAAAATCATGAGCAGTCTCGACATCGCCGAACGGCGCCTGCCGCAAGACGGCCGCATGCGGGTGCGCGTGAGCGGCAGGGACTATGATCTGCGCGTTTCAGTACTGCCGACCGTGCACGGCGAGAAAATCGTGCTGCGTGTGCTGGACAAGACCAATCTTTCCGCCAGCGTGGACAAGCTCGGGCTGGACGGCGAAACCTTCAAGCAATTCAAAGCCGCCATTGATGCGCCGCACGGTCTGATTCTCGTCACCGGCCCGACCGGCTCCGGCAAGACGACCACGCTTTACTCCGCGTTGAACGAACTTAACAATCCCATTTTCAACATCGTCACTGTGGAAGACCCGGTGGAATTTCAGGTTCCCGGCATCAATCAAGTGCCGACCAAAAAAGAGATCGGTCTGACTTTCGCCAACGCCTTGCGTTCCATTCTGCGCCAGGATCCGGACATCATCATGATCGGGGAAATCCGGGACACGGAGACTGCCGAAATCGCCATCGAAGCCGCGCTCACCGGCCACCAGGTGCTCAGCACCATGCACTGCAATGATGCGCCCGGCGCTATTGCCCGCCTTGATGACATGGGCATCGCACCATTTTTAATCTCTTCGTCGGTAATTCTTTCGTGTGCCCAACGCCTTATCCGCCGCATCTGTCCGCATTGCAAGGAGCCCGTGACCTATCCGCCAAAAATGTTTGAGGACCTCGGCATAGATCCCACCACGCTTAACGGTTTGCAGCTGTATCGGGGGCGAGGTTGCGAAAGGTGCAAAAATTCCGGTTACAGCGGGCGTATGGCTATCATTGAAGCCATGACCATCTCTGATCAAATCCGCAAGCTCATCATAGCCCGCGCCAACACGCGGGAATTGGGCAAGATGGCCATCAGTCAGGGCATGCGTACGCTGCGAATGGTCGCATTGGATCGTGCGCGGGAAGGCATTTCCACGTTGGAACAAGTCATGGTGATGACCTCGTCCCACTGATTTGCGCCACGGGTTCAGAATTTACGCTGGGGAATGACAAACGGCTGCGGATTTTGCGACAGCCAAGGGGCCGGCTGCGGCGCCCAGGCTGGCGTGGTCACAGCCGGGATGCCGGCTTGCCGCGTGACGGTAGGAAGAGTTGCCAAAGCAGCCGGTTGGCCAATGCCACTATTTAATGGGGCGAAAGAGGCGCCAATTGGATTAAACAACGGCTGGGTGGAACCGAGTTGAGTGGGACCAAGTTGGGTGGAATCAGTGATCGGCAAAGAATTTTGTGACTTAAAAGCGGTTGTGTTGTCTGGCACTGTCGTTGCCGCGGTGACCGGCACGGAGCCCGGGTTAAGCAACTGCTGGAACTGGTTCATTTCCGCCTGTTGTTTTGCGATAGTGGCGGCGCTGGGGGTGGGTTGTGGCGCCGGAGTGCCAAATATTTTTGACCAGACTGAATCCTTGTTTGGGTTTGCAGACACGGTGGCACCCGGCGCAGTGTCAAAAGGCCGGCCGGAAATCGTGGGCGATTGCAGGTCATCCGGATCGCTGTTCATCAAATCTAAAGAACTGTTGTCGCTGTTCGTCTGGTCATTTCCCTGCCGCCAAAAATCCCGTGACCGCGAGGGATTGCCGGACCGATCATACCGGGCGGATGGGTTTGGTCCTTCCAGGTAGCGTTCCATCGGCGACAGATTTTCCTGCTGGCCATTCTCGTTGCGTTTCCCGGTTTTCAGGGTTGGTTCAGACGACATACCCATAATTTCCGCGGGCGTCATGAAAATCCAGTCCTGTTGATCCTTGGAGGATTTTGGGATTCGCCCTCCCGTGTTCGGCGCCGGCGCCGGCCCAAAATCAATGAATGAAGGCAGGGGTGACGCGCCTTGAAACAGGCCCCGAAAATCCGCAGGCGCCAATGGCTGGGTTGAAGGCGAGATCGGGTTGGAGGAAATCTCGTTTCCGGCCGGCGACGAGAAAATAATGGGTTTCCAGGCATTGGTGACCGCCGGTTGGGCTTCAACGAATGGCACCATCACCAGGGCTGAGAGGGCCAAAAGCGGTGACAATCTTAAACTGATCTGGCGGCTATCCATTCAACCGTCATCCTACCGCACATTGCCATGTGCGTCAAAACGGATTTACTGCCGTTCGTATTCGCCTTTGCTGACCTTTTTAAGCACCGTAAACCCGGCCTTTTTGGCGTCCGAAATGGACACCGGCTTGAGCTTGTGCGGGGTGTTAAAGCCGGAAATAATTTTGCGCACCGGCTTTTTGCAGGCCGGACATTTGGTCAATTCCGGCGCGCTCAACGGCCGGCGTAGTGTGAACCGCCCGCCGCACACCTTGCACTCGCCTTCGCGCAACTCGTATTCGTAAAGCGGCATTCGTCAACCTCACTTTGAGTTTTGCCGGCGATGAGATAGCCAACGCACTATCCGAACCATCCACCAAATTAGAAAAACAACCGCGAAAAATAAGAATACTCTCCCAAACCAAATTATCGGCTCATTTTCAGTTCTCGGTTCAGTGAGTATCCTCCCGTCTACCATCTGAACCACTGTCCCATCGGTGCGAACCACTGGTTTAGTTCCGCGCAAAAGCCCCACACTGGCAGAACTCAACCAAAGACAACCAATCGCTGCAAAAAAAAGAGTTATTGTTTTCGTTTTTTGTGCACGCACAAGGGATTTTTCAGATGTTTACCTACTTTTTCATAAACGAGCTAAACAACTCAATTGGCAGCGGCAGGAATGTCGTGTTGTGTTCGCTGGCCATGAGTTTACGCCAGCGGCATGGAATCCAGCAAATGGCAGGCTTCAATGCCGTCGTCCAAGTCCGGCCAGTAAATCGCAAAGCCGCCCGGCTCAATAGTCCAGTTCGCGCGCTGTTTGGGCGTCGCTTTGGCCAGCCATTTCAGCCACGGCGCTTCGTTGAAGGGCAGGCTGACTTCACGCCCGTCATCAAAGCGAACACGAATCACGTTACCGGTAAAGCGGACGCTTTTGGCGCGAACCTGTTCGGCGGTCTTAACGGTCAAAGTATTCATTCCACGCCTCTAATAATCGTGCCTGGTTTTGTTCTGTCAACTTCAAGACGCGGTTCAATTCCGCACGGTTGTAGCCGCGATTGTATTCCATTTTAACCGGTTTGAGCCAGATTTTCGCCATGTTCTCACCGTGAATGACGTGGACATGCGGCGGTTCATGCACGTCGGACGAATAGAAACGAAACTTGAAGCCTTCGATAAAAATCGTCGGCATGGTCGTTTATTTCTTCAAAAACGCGCTGAACAAGTCAATTGGCAATGGCAGGAAGGTCGTCGTGTTGTGTTCGCTGGCCATTTCGCGCATGGTCTGGAGATAACGCAATTGCAGCGCAATCGGCTCCTTGCTGATCAAGGCGGCGGCCTGCACCATTTTCTCGGCGGCCTGGAATTCGCCTTCCGCGTTGGTAATTTTGGCGCGGCGTTCGCGTTCGGCTTCGGCCTGCTTGGCCATCGCGCGCTTCATGCTGTCCGGCAACGCCACGTCCTTGATTTCGACGGCAGTGACCTTGATGCCCCACGGCTCGGTCTGGCGGTCAATGATTTCCTGCAACTTCTGGTTGATGACATCGCGCTGCGACAATAAATCGTCCAGTGAAGCCTGGCCGAGCACGCTGCGCAGCGTGGTTTGTGCGATGAGCGAGGTCGCCTTCCAGAAATTTTCCACCTTCACCACCGCGTCCATCGGATTGATGACGCGGAAATAAACCACCGCGTCCACGGTAGCTGGCACGTTGTCCTTGGTCATGATTTCCTGTTTGGAAACGTCAATGGTCACGACGCGCAAATCCATCCGCACCATCTTGTCCACAATGGGGATGAGAAAGATGATGCCCGGCCCTTTCGCACCCAGCAGCTTGCCGAGCCGGAAGATGACACCGCGTTCGTATTCGCGCAGGATGCGCAGCGCCTGCGGCAGCACGACGACCGCCAGGATGACGATGATCACGCCCCACGTACCGAGTTTGGCGATAAGGGTTACAGGAATGTCGTTCATAATTTTTCTCCGTTAGTTTTTTGGTTTTACTTTCAACGTCAAGCCTTCGATGCCAATGACTTCCACTGGTTGCCCGACTTCGACCGGTATGTCACTGACGGCGTTCCAAGTTTCGCCTTCGATGAACACCCGCCCGCCCTGCGTGTCAATCCGCGAAAGCGCGTTCACCGTCCGCCCCAGCATCGTTTCCTTGCCGGCACGGACGGGCTTGAATTGCGCGCGCAAACCTGCGCCGACGACAAAAACAAAAAATGCCGCCGTCACCACCGTCGCCGGAATAATCCAGCTCAAGGACAGGTTGTAGCCCGGGCCCGCGCCATTAAACAACATCATCGCGCCGAGGAAAAACGATACCATGCCGCCCGCCGTCAACACGCCGTGCGTGGGCGCAAAAATATCCGTGATGAACAGCACCACCGCCAGCCCGATCAACACCAGCCCGGCCACGTTGACGGGCAGGATGGCGGACATGTAAAGCACGAGGATTAACGCAATCGCACCCACGACGCCCGGCAGGATCGCGCCCGGACTGCTCAATTCGCCGATAAACCCGTAAATCACCATCAACATCAGGATGAACATCACTTCCGGCCGCAGGAACAACTGGGAGAACCGTTCCCAGGCGTTCATCGGAATTTCGACGACCGTCGCGTTCGCGGTGCGGAGGATTTTGTCGCCGACCTTGCGGCCATCCAATTTCTTGAGCAAATCGGGAAGGTCGTTCGCGATCAGGTCAATCACGTTTGTTCTCAGCGCCTCTTCGGCGGTGATGGAGGCGCTTTCGCGGACGGACGCAATGGCCCATTTGACACTGCGATGCCGCTTATCAGCGATGGACTGCGCGAACGTGGCCGTGTCGTTCTCGATCTTCGTTTTCATCGTCTCACCGGTGTTTTCGACTTCACCACTCGCGCCCAATTCCACCGGATGCGCCGCGCCGATGCGTGTGTACGGCGCCATCGCCGCCACGTCCGCCGCCATGGTGATGAACACGCCCGCGCTGCCCGCCCGCGCCGGCGCCGGCGCCACGTAAACCACGGTTGGCACCTTCGAGCCATAAAAATCCTGGACGATCTCCGACGCGGAATCGAGCAGACCGCCGGGTGTGTCGAGCTGAATAATCAGGCACTCATCATTCTGTGCCGCCGCCACGTCAACGGCGCGAGAAATGTAGTTTGCGGTGGCCGGGCCGATGGCCCCGTCAATTTTAATCAACCCCACTTGTGTCGCGTGCGCCGCCGCGCCCAGAAGCAGCCCCGCAATCAAAATGAAACCCCAATGCTTCATAACTTTCCGACTTCAGTCTCAGGCTAACAGAGGCCGCCGCCGCTGCAAACAATTTCGTTGTCACGATTATTCCGCCAGCTGCGCCCGCACCAGTTCGCACAATTTGACCGCCAGCTGGTCCTTCATGCCGTAATAGACGCGCTGGCCGGCCTTTTTGCGGGTGAGGATGCCGGCGGCGGCCAGCAGCGCCAGATGCTTGGACACATTCGCCTGCGTCGAACCGGTGGCGTTCACGATGTCGTTCACCGTGCGCGGCTCCTTGCAAACCGCCTGTAGAATCCGCAGCCGCATCGGCTCGCCCAACATCTTGAATCGCGTGGCGATTTGTTGGAATTCCTCCGCGGCCACCACGCTCCGGAATATTTCCTTTGACATATTACTATTTAGTTATATAATTATAACATGATTGACGCGGATGTCCAATACAAAACGTCATGCGGGGACGGGAAGCTGTTATGACGCTGCGAATGCTCATCGGTGCGGCCGTCGGGGCCGTGCTCGGCTTCGGCTGGCACAGGCTCGCCGGTTGCCCGACCGGCGCGTGCCCGTTGACAAGCAATCCATTCATCAGCACTCTCTACGGCGTGGTCGTGGGCGGGCTGATCGCGGCCGGTTTTCATTAATCCCAAACACAAAACACACCATGAAAATGCACATGCTCATCCGCCGCTTTGCCGGCGCGTTTGTCCTCGCTAGCCTGTTGCTGGCTTATTATCACAGCCGTTACTGGCTCTGGTTTACGGCCTTCGTCGGCTTCAACCTTTTCCAATCCTCCATCACCAATTTTTGCCCGTTGGAAATGATTCTCCGGAAACTTGGCGTGGGCCGTGACGGCGGAAGTTGTTGTGCCACCGGGCAAAAACAATCTTCGTCGTGAAAATTAAATCGCTGCAAAATGCTGCGCTGGACTGGAGCGCGAGCGGCTCGCTTGCCGGTTCTGGGCTTTGGCTCGCGCGGACGAGCCATCCGCGCGGCTTAACCCCGCGACATTTCACCGCCACCACGTTGCTGCTGGCGGCGCTGGCCTTGAACGGTTGCAGCCGCAAGGCGGAACCTGTCGCCGGCCGATTTCTGCCGGTTGCGACGGTGCAAGCGCAGGTGGTCGAAAGCAAAAGCCGCACGGCCATGGAAGAGGTTGTGGGCACGGTGCGCGCCAAACTGCGCTCCGTCATCGAGGCCAAGGTCAGCGGCAAGATTGAGCAGATGCTGGTCGTGCCCGGCCAAAAAGTTGAGGCGGGCGAGCTGTTGGTCCAACTTGATGCGCGCGAAGTCCAGGCGCAGATGGATCAAGCCGCCGCCGTGCGCCAACAGGCCGAAAACGATTTAAAACGCGCCACCGATCTGTTCCAGCAAAAAATCCTTTCACAATCCGAATACGACAGCGCCCAGTCAAAATTCCGCGTGGCCGATGCGGCGGCAACGGAAGCAAAAACCCTGCTCGGTTATACAAAGGTTACGGCGCCGTTCGCCGGGGTCATCACGCGCAAGTATGCCGACGTGGGGGATTTGGCCGCGCCTGGCAAGCCGCTGCTGGAAATGGAGGACGCCCGCGATTTACAACTTGAAACCGATGTTCCGGAAGCAGTCATCGGTCGGCTCACGCTCGGCGACAAGCTGGGCGTGCGCGTGTCCGGCGTCAGCAACGAACTTGCAGGCATCGTGGGTGAAATCGCGCCTTCGGCCGATCCCAACAGCCGCACGTTCCTGGTCAAACTGGATTTGCTGCCGACACCCGGTCTGCGCGCCGGACAATTTGGCCGGGTGGCCGTGCCGGTGGGCGAAACCTCGGCACTGCGTGTGCCCGTAACGGCTGTGTTGCAGCGCGGGGAGATGGAGCTGGTTTTCGTCGTGGCGAGCGGCCGCGCGCAATTGCGCATCATCAAAACCGGTGAACGCGTTGGTGACGAGGTTGAACTGGTCTCCGGCGTGGACGCAGGCGAACAGGTGGTGGTGGATGGTGCTGCTCGGTTGACCGACGGACAGCCGGTGGAGGTGAAATGAGCGCTCGCCCTTGCTGCGGATTTCGTAGCCGTCCCGCATTGCGGGATCAGTCCGCGCATTCTTTAATATACGAAAATCAGCGCCGACTCACGTCGGCGGCTACGGTTCCATGGCGGAGCACAGAGCTGTTTTGTCGAGCCGGCTTGCCGCTATGAAATCTGAAAATCCAATCTCCACTTCCACGCCACTCGGCGTGGCCGGCCGTATTGCGCGGGCGTTCATTGATTCCAGGCTTACGCCGCTCATCATCATCGCGTCAGTGCTGCTCGGTTTGTTCGCGGTGCTGATGTTGCCGCGCGAGGAGGAACCGCAAATCAAGGTGCCGATGGTAGATGTGCTGGTGACCATGCCCGGCGCCGGCGCCAAGGAAGTGGAACAGCGCGTCACCCGGCCGATGGAAAAGTTGCTGTGGGAAATTCCCGGCGTCGAATATATCTACTCGACTTCGAGCGAAGGCCAATCGTTGGTGATTGTGCGGTTCAAGGTGGGCGAAGACATGGAAACCAGTCTGGTGAAGCTGAACCAGAAGCTGCAATCCAACTACGACAAAATTCCGCATGGCGTTTCGCAACCGCTTATCAAGGCGTGGTCCATTGACGACGTGCCGATTCTGGCACTAACGTTTCACAGCGCGCGTTATGATCATTTGACGCTGCGCCGGCTGGTGGCGCAGGTGGACGACGCGGTGAAACAGGTGCCGCAAGTGGCGGGAACCACCGTCATCGGCGGCGCGCGACGTGAAGTGCGGGTGTTGCTCGACCCGGCCAAACTGGCTTCCCGCAACCTCAGTCCCGTCGGTTTGATTCCCATGCTGCAACAGGCCAACCGCCAGTATGTCGCCGGCGGATTGACCAGCAACAACAAGGAAGTCGTGGTGGAAACCGGCGGATTCCTGGCCAGCGCCGAAGATGTCGGCAACGTGGTGGTGGGCGTGTTCGGGGGCAAACCGGTCTATCTCCGCGACGTCGCCACCATCCTGGACGGCGCGGAAGAACCCTCGCAATACGTTTTTTTTGGAACGGGCGCGGCGAAGAGTGCGCTGGCCAACGAACAACCTGCCGTCACGTTGAGCATTGCCAAACGGCCGGGTGCCAACGCCATCACCGTGGCCAACGAAGTCCTCAGGAAAGTTGACACGCTCAAAGGCCGCATCATTCCCGCCGACGTGCAGGTGTCGGTCACGCGGAATTACGGCATGACGGCGGAGGAGAAATCCAACGAACTGCTCTGGCACATGCTCATTGCCGTGGTCGGCGTGTCGCTGCTGATTCTCCTGGCGCTGGGCTGGCGCGAATCGTTTATCGTGGCCGTTGCCATCCCGTCCGCACTCGCGCTCACGTTGCTGGTGTTTTATCTCTATGGCTTCACGCTGAATCGCATCACGCTGTTCGCGCTCATCTTCAGCATCGGCATCCTCGTGGATGACGCCGTGGTCGTCGTCGAAAACATCGTCCGCCATTTCCACCTGCCCGGCAACAAGGGCCGGAAATGGAGCGCCATCGCCGTTGAGGCCATCAACGAAGTTGGCAACCCGACCATTCTCGCCACATTCGCGGTGATTGCCGCCGTGCTGCCGATGGCGTTTGTCGGCGGATTGATGGGACCTTACATGCGGCCGATTCCTATTGGCTCCAGCGCAGCGATGTTTTTCTCGCTGGCCATCGCGTTCATGGTCACGCCTTGGGCGAGCATCCGGATTTTGCGCTGGGGCCGGAAATATTCCTGCCTGACCGAAGGCGCGGCGCGTGTGACGGAAGCCGTGAATCCGCCGCTTCATTCGGTCCCTGTGGAAAATTTTTTCTCGCGGATTTATTGCCGACTGATGGTGCCGCTGGTCACGTTGTCGCGCCGGCGTTACATTTTCCTCGGCGGTCTGGTTGTGCTGTTGCTGGCTTCAATGACGCTGGTCGCCATTGGTTTCGTGAAGGTCAAAATGCTGCCGTTCGACAACAAGAGTGAGTTCCAGATCATTCTCAACATGCCGGAAGGCAGTTCGCTGGAACGCACCACGGAAGCCGCGCGCGAAATCGCCGCCGACGTGCGCACTGAACCGGAGGTAACCGATTATCAGGTTTATGCCGGTGTCGCCGCACCGTTCAACTTCAATGGCCTCGTGCGCCATTATTTCATGCGGCAGGGTGCGAATGTTGCCGACATCCAAATCAACCTCCTGCCCAAGAGCGAGCGCCGGGCGCAAAGCCATGATATTGCCAAACGGGTTCGTCCGCGCGTGGCCGCCATCGCCGCCAAATTCGGCGCGCGTGTGGCCATCGCCGAGGTCCCGCCCGGCCCGCCCGTGCTGCAAACGCTTGTGGCTGAAATTTACGGGCCGACTGAAAAAGACCGGCTCGAGCTTGCGCAGAAGGTCATTGATATTTTCCACAAGACTCCCGGCGTGGTGGACACCGACTGGTATATCGAAGCCGACCAGCCAAAGGTGCGCTTCGTCATAGACAAGGAAAAGGCCGCGCTCCATGGCATCAGCGCCGAGACGATTTCCGAAACGCTGCGGGTGGCGGTCGGCGGCGAATCGGTGGATTTGCTCCACGTCCCGCGCGAGAAGGAAGACGTGAACATCGTCTTCCAACTGCCGCTGGCGAGCCGGACGAGTCCTGACGAATTGCTGGCGCTGCGTGTGCGTTCCGGTGACGCCAACGCGCTGCCCGAACCGGGTTCAACGACCGGAATGTCGCCGCTTGTCCCGTTGCGTGAACTGGTGACCGTCGAGCACACCATTACCGACAAAAGCATCTATCATAAAAATCTCATGCCCGTGACCTATGTCATCGGCGATGTGGCCGGCCAGGTTGAAAGCCCGGTGTATGCGATTTTGAAAATGAACAAGGCTTTGGACAAACTCGACACGCGCCAGTTCGGCGGCGACGGCTCGCCGCTAAAAATTTACAACTACCGCATGCCGTTCACCGAAAATCAGCCGTCGCTCAAATGGGATGGCGAATGGCACATCACGATTGAAGTCTTTCGCGATCTCGGCATGGCCTTTGCCGCCGTGCTGGTGTTGATTTACATTTTGATGGTTGGCTGGTTCCGGTCGTTCCTCACGCCACTGATTGTCATGGTGGTGATTCCGTTCTCACTGGTTGGTATTTTGCCGGCGCACGGAGTGTTGCACGCCTTCTTTACGGCGACTTCGATGATCGGCTTCATGGCGGGCGCGGGCATCGTGGTGCGCAATGCCATCATCCTCGTGGATTTCATTGAACTGCGACTGGCGGAAGGCAAACCACTGGCCGAAGCCGTGGTCGAGGCGGGCATGATTCGATTCCGGCCCATCATGTTGACGGCGCTGGCGGTGGTGGTGGGGGCGACGGTGATTCTGTTCGACCCGATTTTCCAGGGTCTGGCCATTTCGCTGATGGCCGGCAGCCTGGTCTCCATGATCATCGCGCCACTCGTGGTGCCGTTGCTGTATTTCATGGCTTATAAACAAAGCTCGAAATCCAGAATTTCAACCCCTTAACAAGGTGAATTGGACGGCATTGTTGATTTTTGCGGCCGTGGTCGTGGTTGTTTTTGTAATAAAACGCGCAGGACAAATCTCCGCCTCGGCGGCGAGGGGGCATCTGAAAAACGGCGCGCTGGTGATTGACGTGCGGAGTGCCGGCGAATTCAATTCCGGCCATTTGCCGGTCGCGATCAATCTGCCGTCAGACGAACTGGAAACCGCCCTGCCGCGCCGGGTAAAAGACCGGAACCAGGTCTTGCTCTTGCATTGTTTGAGCGGGACGCGCAGCGGGCTGGCGAAAATTAAATTGAAACGGATGGGCTATCCGAATGTCTTTAACCTGGGATCGTATGGCCGGGCGGAACGCATTTTGAAACAACCCAATGAGAACGGGCCGGTGGAAGGCCCTGAATGAAAGGCAACGAAAAGATGAACTCCATTTTATTTTTTGTTCTGATCGGCGGCGGCCTCGGCGCGGCGCTGGGCAATTTCAACCGGCGCCATCCCGGTGCCCTTCCGATGACGGCCAACTGGCAAAGCGGCGCAATTTACGGTGCGGTGGTGTCGGCACTGTTTTACTTGGTATCCGGCTGCGGCGTCAAATCAGCGGCGATGAATCAGTCCACCGCCAACGTAAAACATATCACGGACGCGGACTTCGACGCGGAAGTGATGCAGGCATCGCAGCCGGTCGTGGTGGATTGTTACGCGACGTGGTGCGGTCCCTGTCGCGAACTGGCGCCCATCGTGGACAATCTGGCGGACGAATACGCCGGCAAAATCAAGTTCGTCAAAGTCAACGTGGACGAATCGCCCGGGACGGCGCACAAGTTTCAAATTGAGGCTATCCCGACGCTGCTGTTTTTCAAGGATAGCAAGCTGTCGGGCACTTCCGTCGGCCTGCTCACGAAGGCGGATTTGGCCAGCCGGCTGGAGGCCTTGATGGCAACCAAGACTCAACCAGCCGCAGCGGAACAATGATTTTCCCGAACTTGCGGAAGTGGCGACACAACCCGGTTCACGTTTTCGCAAACCCGTCCGCCATCGCCACGGCTTTGCGCATGGCCATGGATTTGTTGACCGTCTCCTGAAATTCGCCTTCGGGCGTGGAGTCGTTCACCCAGCCACCACCGGCTTGAATATAAGCCTTGCCGCCCTTGATGAGCGCGGTACGGAGCGTGATGCAGGTGTCGAGATTGCCGTTGAAGGAAAAATAGCCGACGCAGCCCGCATACGGCCCGCGCGCGGTCTGTTCGAGTTCGGAAATAATTTGCATCGCGCGGATTTTCGGCGCGCCGCTGACCGTGCCCGCCGGGAACGTTGCCCGCATCAAATCATAAAGCGTTTTGTCGGCCGAGAGTTTGCCTTCCACCTGCGTCACAATGTGCATGACATGGCTGTAACGCTCGATGACCATCAATTCTTTTACCTGCACACTGCCGAAATCGCAGACGCGCCCGATGTCGTTGCGCGCCAGGTCCACGAGCATCACGTGCTCGGCGCGTTCCTTCGGGTCGGTGAGCAGTTCCTTTTCCAGGGCCGAATCTTCCTCCTCATTTTTTCCGCGGCGCCGCGTGCCGGCAATGGGGCGGATTTCAACCTTGCCGTCCTCGCAACGCACATGAATTTCCGGCGACGCACCGACCAGCGAGAAGCCGTCCAGTTCGAGTAAAAACATATACGGCGACGGATTGATGGAGCGTACGGCGCGGTAAATGTCCAGCGGCGACGCCTTGACCGGCGCGGAAAACCGCTGTGAACCGACAACCTGGATAATGTCGCCAGCGGTGATGTATTCCTTGGACTTGAGGACATTCGCGGAAAATTTTTCCTGCGTCTGGTTGGACTCAAACGAAGTCACCGGCACATCATCGGGCACCGTCACGGGATGATGTTCGCTCGGCTGTTCGAGCAGCGAAATAAGCCGTTCAATCTCGCTCGTCGCATTTTCGTAGGCGTCCGCCGGGCTGGTTGCGTCGTCAAGAATGGCGTTGACCAGGATGGTGATGGTTTGCGCCACGCGATCGAAAATCAGCAATTGATCGGCGATGAGAAAAATCATGGTGGGCGTGCCCAATTCGTCCCGGGGCGGGCGCGGCACGACCGGCTCGACGTCGTGAATGAATTCGTACCCGATGAAGCCTACCGCGCCACCGGTGAACCGCGGCAGACCGGGCAGCGTCACGGGCCGGTATTTTTTCATCACGCGCTCAACGACGACCAAACCGTCCTTCACATCCTTGCCGACGGAAACCGTTTCAATGACTTTGCCGTTTTCAATGACCTCGACGCGGTCACCGGTTTGCCGGATGACCGCGCGCGGATTGCAACCGACAAACGAGTAGCGGCCCAGATGTTCGCCGCCTTCAACCGACTCGAACAGAAAGGATTCCCCCTGCCCGCGAATTTTCCGGTACGCCGACAGCGGCGTTTCAATATCGGCCAGCAGGCGGCACGTGACGGGAATCAGGTTGCCCTGCCCGGCCAGTTTCAAAAAGTCATCAAGGGTCGGCGAATACATGCGGCCGACAGCTTAAACGATCCGGTCGGGCGGGCGCGAGTACGTTTCGACCACCAAAGCCTCGGCACCCGGCGGTTGATAGGGAAGGGCTTGCAACCGGCGCGCTTCGCGTTTGGTGGCGCGATGGATGCGCCAGATCGCTAGCATCGAATAAAACGCCACGGCGATGGCATAAGCCACCATGCCCATGCCGATGGCGAACGGCACCTGCCACGGCTTGCTGAAACAGATCAGCGCCGCGCCGACGACGGCCGTCAGCAACGTGTTGCCAGCGAGGCAAAAAAGGTGAAGGGTGACGCGGGTCTCCCGCACGCGCTGCACATGCCACTCGCGGTAGGCATCCTCGCCGAGCGAGCGCATGAGCCAGGCGGATTGGAAATTGCGCGCCGCCACCAGCACGCTGGCCGTGGCGACAACGATGGCCGACAGCGGCCACATGGCCAGTACGACTACCACCACTGTGTTCAACAGCAATCCCCATCTCCAGCCGAGTTTTTTGGCGATGGGATTGCCTTCCAGCGCAAGGTTGGGGGTGGCGATCCACGTGCTGAGAAAATCCATTCCTCGCCCGAATACCAACAGTCCTAGCATCAAAAGATACTCGCGGCTGTCAAATGAGACCGAATTGTCCATTACTTCTTTCCGTAAATTTGTTCCGGCGTTTCGAGCCGGGCCTCCGTTAGTCTAACCGATTTCCCGTTTTTTTCCACCGACCGAAAAAAACAGGAGTGGTAGCCTTCGTGACACGCTGCGCCGGTCTGCTCGACCTGGATGAGCAACACGTCACCGTCACAATCGAACGCAATATCCTTGACGGTCTGCACATGGCCGCTGGTTTCACCTTTCATCCAGAATTTCTGGCGGGAACGGCTCCAGAAATGCGTTTTGCCGGTCTTAATGGTTTTTTCCAGCGAGGCGCGGTTCATCCACGCCATCATCAGCACCCGCCCGGTTTGCTCTTCCTGAACGATGGCGGGAATCAGGCCCTGGGCGTCAAATTTCAGCTTGTCGTAAAAATTCATGTGTTGACTATTTTAGCACAAATCTGCCGGGACAAAAGTTGAATCTAAAGAGCACTCAAGATTGTGACAAATGAGACGCCTTCGGAGGATTCGGCGGCACATTCGTCATAATGTTGACCATTTTCGGAGAAAAAACCGGCGGGTTGGTGAGTACCGGCACGCCATTGGTGAGCCATGGCATCGGGTGCGTGGGTGTGTTTATTATCCTGGTATTGGTAATGACGGTCAGAGTATTCGTCGGCGCCATGAAGTTGTTTGTCGGAGCATTCGTGGAATCACCGTCGCCGATGGAATTCGTCGCCCCACTTTCCCGCCAGGTGATGGCATTTTCGAGAGTTTGTTTGAGGCTGGCATACGTCGCATTGGTTACCGTGTCGAGTTGCGCCCGGGCTTCGGCGTAGCGCCCGGCCAGCATTTTAATCCGGGCGAGGTGAATGTAAACGCCCTCGCGTTCGTTGTCGTCGTGAGCGACCTGAAGCGCGTTGGTCCAGGCCACCAACGCATCGTTGGTGCGGAGCGGGCGGATGCCGTAGTAGCTCTCCGCGTAGTCGGTTACGAGCGGGAAATTATCCGGGTCGAGTCGCAGGGCTTTGCGGTAGAGGGCGAGCGATTTGTCGAAGATCTGCTGTTCGTCGATGTGGTAAAAGGCCTTGGCATCCGTGCGGTAAAGATAAACCATGGTGGCGAGATTCTGATAATAAACCGGCTCGTTTGAGTCCAACTCGATGGCTTTGGCATAGTACACAAAAGCATTGGTGATGGGACCGTTTTCGCCGTAGTAATTGCCGAGGTTGTTCCAGGCCGCCGGATCTTTGGGATCCAGCTCCCGGGCCTTTTCGTTTTGGACCTTCGCCGCTTCCTCGTCGCCGATGTTGTTCAAAAAACTGGCGTAGGCCAGGTGGCCGCGGGCAAAATCCGGGTAACGGCGCAAAAAGTCCTCATAGTGTTTGCGGACAATATCCAGCCGGGCCATGATGCGCTGGTTGAGTTCCGCCTTGGATTCGCCTCCGCCCTGGGCGGTGAAGGCATTATTGTCCTGAATCCATTTGTCCACCTCGGCCATGGCCGCATCGTCTTCGGTCATTAACCGGCCGAGTTCCTTCTCTGCCGGGTCATTCGGGTTGGGAATAATGACCGAGACGCCGGCGTTTTGCTGGATCAAATTGCTGACAGCCTGCGGCTGATTCGTCGCCAGCAACGCGCCCATCAGGCTGATGAGAAGTTGGTTCATATCGGTAACGTAGGCTTGTTGGTGCTACGAGTCGAGATGGAAGGAAGGGACAATCATTCTTCAGCTACGTCGCCAGAGCAATCCAAACCAGCAATCCGGCCAACGCGGCCAGCGTCACCGGAATGCCCAACCGGGCAAAGTCCCAAAAGGAAATCTTGATGTCCAGGGCGCGGGCCTGTTGAACGACGATAATGTTGGAAACGCTGCCGATGATGATGAGGCTGCCGCCAAAGCTGTTGGCCAGCGCCATGATATAAGCCGTGGCGGGCTGAGAAAGGTTGACCATCTTGAGCAGCAACATCACCGCCGCCGAGTTGTTGATCAAATTGGATAACCCCGCCGTGGTCACGGTGATGGTGGCCGGCGCGTTGAGGTTGAATCCACCGTGCGCCAACCATTGCACAGCCTGATCCCCGAAGCCGGTGGATTGGAAGGCTCCAGTGACAACAAACAATCCCATGAACAAGACGAGGATTGGCCATTCCACCAGGCCCAGCAAATCGTCAGTGCGAAATTTGGTGCTCGCCAGATGAATTCCGGCGGCAGCCAGGGCGATGATTTCCTTTGGCAACGGCGAGAAAAACAGGCCGATCACCACGACCAGAATGACCAACCCTTTAACGGTGTGCGGCCGGTTAAACGGATGGGTTTGCGGAGTTGATATTTCGGGAACGGCCAGAGTGGACTGGAGTTTTTTCCGCGACAACAGCCAGATGATGCCATAAGCGACGGCCATCGCCAAAATGACCGGGACAGCGCTCCACAGCAGATAATGGCCGAAGCTCAGGCGCGCAACCTGTCCAATCATCATGTCCTGCGGATTGCCAATGAGTGTGGCCGCCGCGCCGATATTGCTGGCAATGGCCAGGGCAATCAAAAATGGAATGGGATTGAGTTGTTTGTGCAACAGCGCGGTGCCGACAATGGGCGCAAAAACGTAACAAACGATATCGTGATTCAGAAAAGCGGAAAGACCGCCGGTGACCAGCATCAATACGAGCAGAAACCGCGCCGGATGTCCGAGTCGCGCCGAAATGCCGCCGGCGACCAGGTCGTAAAAGCCCGACAACCGGAGTTGTGCCGAAATGACAAAAAAGCCGAACAGCAAAAAAATGGTCGGCCAGTTGATCCAGGCAACGACATCGGCAGTGGAAATGTCGCCGAAAATCATCATCGCGATGGCGCCGAGCAGGGCGATGCCGACGCGATTAAGTTTCAAGCCGGGCACGTGGCCCATGGCAATCCCGAGGTAAGTGATGGCAAAAATCGCCAGAATGACGGATTGCCGGGGGAAATTAACGGGCACGGTGGCAATCAAGCTAATCATGGCGGGCGGCCTGTTTTTATTCTGTGAGCAATTTACGGATGGATTGCAATTCCCGGCGGTGCGCCTTGCCGGGCCCGGGATAACTCAGCTTCAGCGATTCCAATGTATCGAGGATAATTTGTGAAATAATGAGCCGGGCGTTTTCCTTGTCGTCGGCCGGAACAATATACCACGGCGCATGGTCGGTACTGGTGGCGCCGAGGCAATCTTCGTAAGCTTTCATGTAGTCGTTCCAGAATTTTCGTTCCGCCAGGTCGGCCTGACTGAATTTCCAGTTTTTCTCCGGGTTGTCAATCCGTTCGAGAAACCGCCGGCGTTGTTCATCCCTGGACAGGTGCAGGAAAAATTTAACGACGTACGTGCCGTTACGGTGCAAATGTTTTTCCAGATCCAAAATGGAGCGATACCGCTTTTCCCAGATCTTTTTTTCCTTGAGCGATTCCTCCGGAATCTGCTGGGCACGGAGCAGTTCCGGATGCACCCGCACGATAAGCACTTCCTCATAATAGGAACGGTTAAAAATGCCGATGCGCCCGCGTGCCGGCAGGCGGCAGGTGGTGCGCCAAAGAAAGTCGTGTTCCAGGTCCTCGGTGCTGGGGCGTTTGAAACTGAAAACCTCGCAGCCCTGCGGGTTGACACCGGACATGACGTGCTTGATGGCGCCATCCTTGCCGGCGGCGTCCATCGCCTGAAAAATCAGCAACACCGCGCAGTGGTTGTCAGCGTAAAGCCGGCCTTGTTGCCGGCTCAATTCCTTGACGTGCCCGGCAAGGATTTCCTGGTAATGCTCTTTCGATTGGTAGCAGGGTTTTACCTTTGTCGGCCATTGCTTGAGTTTGACTTTTTCGCCTTCGCAAACCCGGAATGTTTCCGATTTAATTTTCATAGAGTCGCCTAAAATGGGGCGACCCATGACCACGCGGCAAGCGCCATTTTTTGACGGCCAAAATTTCAAGGATCAGAAATCACCCTCGCTTTCACTGGTTCGGCGGGATCCGCGAACTTGCGCATAGCGAGCGTGCGGCGCTGTTTGTTGGTATGGCTTTATTCTAATGATGCCAGTGGCCGCCTCCACCCTGAGATCCGCCTTGATAATGATAACTTCCACCCCAATGCCCGCCCTGATAATGATAAGCCCTGTCCCAACCTCCGCCGTAATACCAACCCCAACCCCAGCCCCAGGCCGGGTACCAGCCCCACCAGTACCAGCCCGGATAATATCCGTACCCATACCCATAGGGAGAGTCATAGTAACCCTCGTAGTAATACCTTCGCTCGACCGTCCAGAGGTGGGTTTGTTTAATGGTCACGACCGGGTACATATATTTGGCTTTCTGCACCGGCTCGCTTTCCAGTCCGGCGACGGCGCCAGCCACCGTGACCAGCTCTCCGCGTTTGTACACTTCAGGATCGAGGAATTCCTTGCTGCGGGCGATGAATCGCCCGGAAGTATTGGCATACGCCAGTGGTTGGCCATCACCGCCCAAGGGCAATTCCAGAACGTAGATGGCGCTGCCATTCACGTCGTTGACGGTCTTGATAATTCTGCCGCCCCAGATGACGATAGTTCCCTGGCAACCGCCGGGATCTGCTGTGACCTGCGCCAGGGTCAGCGGTTGGGACTGCTGTTGGAGGTTTTTGGCGATGGGATAAGTCACGCAACCCGATAACAGCACCAGGCTCAATCCCAGCGGCAATATCTGTTTCCCCAGGCACATTTTCATTTTTACGCCTTTTGCTCGTTGGCCGGTTGAAGATATAAAATCGCAGATCCGTTCGTGGCCGGACGCGTTCATATCACAATTGTTCTGACATAAGAAGTCGATGGGATGTTGAATAAAATACCCAAGGCCGGCACTCCGGCACTTATTCAGGTGTGCCCCTCTTATTTCCAGTCATCCATGAACCCAACCGTAAAAGGCAAAATCAAATTTTCCCGGCGCCCAATCGTGCCACCCCCCGGCGTGCTTTCAACGCCGCGTTCGTGATTTCGCCATTGGTTGTCCTGCGGTCAGTCCTGCCGACTCAGGCCACTTGACGCAGCATGTCTTCGCTGCCAAAGGGGTTCGGCGCGCGCAGAATGCATTCGGGATCGTCACGCCACTGACCGTCCACCAGGAAACGATAATGGTGTGTGCCTGGGGATAATTGGACCGATGTCCGCCACACACCATCCGCGCCTTTTTGCAGGTTGACGGGACGTTCCTGCCACTGGGTAAAATCACCCACCAACTGCACGCTCCGCGCATCGGGTGCGGAAAACGCGAAGGTTTGTTGCCGGCCATTACTGCCGCCTTTCGGGTATGTTTGTTTTGCCATATGATGTGATTCCTTTCTCTGCGCCGGTCGCGAAGGCGCCTTGCATTTTTGCGATGCAGAATCTTCCCAACTTCAAAAACTCCCTGATAAACGATGACACGGAGTGAGCTCAACCGTTTTGCGGGTGTTTTACCCACTCCGTGCCGCTGCGGCAGAAAATCCACCGCGGCAAATTTGCCTCTCGCAAAATCGGCTTTCGCCAATCACACCTTAAGCCTGCCGCGGCAGCAAAGCAAACCTGAAGGTGAATTTATTCGTTGATCCCTCAATGATGTGGAATCGGCAGCTGTTCGGCGAACGACGGTCGCAGCGCCGGTGCCGTCAGTTGCTTTCGTTGCTGGAAACGATGAACAATAGACGCTGGACTGTCGCTATGCCAAACATGATGACCGCCCAAAAAGGTCAAATGGAGGGTTTCCACGAGTGTTTTGATTTCATCCCAGGATTTTGACTGCGAGCGGCTCGTGCCAGTATCCAGTGCCAGCACGGCAGCGTCTTTGATGCGCCGGTGTGCCGCCCAATTTTTAAGCCAGTCCGGCAACTCAGGCGGTGGCGGATGGGCGTGATTCAAAGCCAGCACGATCAAATCCGCGTTTGCGGCCACCGCTACGGTCAAAGCGGCCAGCGTGGGTTGTTTCAGAACATCGCTTCTCCAGGGCTTGAGGTCCCACTTGATAGCCTCGTCCACGCGCCGGGCCACTCGTTCCAACAACGCCGTGGCGTGTGTGGCCGAGTCGAAATCATCGTAAATAATCACGGACTTCAAGATCGCGCCGGGAACGTTTTCTTTATGCTGGGCAACGGTATTCATAAAATTCACCTCTTTTCTATTTCCGACACACCAATGCAAAATTGGTTCAACCATGTGAATAATTTTCCCGGAGAGCTTTTGAACACCGGATTGTAGTAGGGGGCGGTTAATCTTGTTTTGCGCCCCGAAAGCGGGGAAAACCAAGGGGGTTTTCGCCTTTACCGCCTTCCGCGTTTTACCGAACCGTTGATTTTTAAACCTCTTTGACCACTCCCCAATAAACGTCGAGGTGTTTGCCGAGGTAAAGCTTCACGGCTTTGACGAGCACGTCGGCTTCAACCTGCTGGCCGCGCGCGACAATGTCCTTGAGCGTCATGCCGGGACGGATCTGAAACGAGCCTTGCGCAATAATCGGGCCTTCATCCAACCGCATCGAAACGAAGTGCGCAGTGACCCCGGCGATTTTCACCCCGCTTTCGTACGCCTGCCGGTAGGCCTGCGGGCCGGGGAAACTGGGAAGCAGCGACGGGTGGATATTGATGATTTTATTTTTGAATCGCCACACGAAGTTTGGCGAAAGGATTTTCATAAACCGCGCGAGCACCACGAAATCAATTTCATGCCCGTCGAGCAGGCGCAAGGCATGGGCTTCGGCGCGGGCGCGGTCAGTCCAGGGGATGCGCGCGAACGGCAGCTTGAACTTTTTGGCGAGCGGCGCGAGGTCCGGGCGATTGCCGAGAACGAGCACGGGGTCGGCCTTGATTTCGCGCCGGTGGTGCGCGGTCAGGAGCGCATCAAAGCAATGCGGTTCCTTCGTCACCATGATGGCGAAACGCTGCCGCCGGTTCGGCTCGGTGAACCGGATTTTGATTTCCATGCCGAGTTGCTGTGCCAGTTTGTCCAGACCGGCACGCAGGGTGGCGGCACGGCAATCGCTGTTCGGCCAGGAGGCCTGGAGCGTCATGCTGAATTGGCCGCGGGTGACCTGCTCCTCCAACGCCTCGATATTGGCCATTTGCTGGAACAAAAAGGCGGTGACGCGCGCGATGACGCCGGTTTTGTCGCGCCCGATGACAGTGATGGTGGCAAATTGCCTCATTTTTGGTCGTGTTGGACTTTGCGGGTTTTTCGGGCCAAAACGCAACTTTTTTTCGCTGCGATTGTTGATATAACAAAGTAATCTGGACAATTTGAATGGGTTTTAGCTCAGTAAAAAATTTGGTCGCGGCGGTTGCCGAAACGACTCCCGGGCAGTTTGACGACTGGCGGAAGGCGTGGCGCACCGCGGCGGACAACGGCTCGACGGAGTCGCTGTTGTCATTCGTTGCGCGTGAGCGCGGCGTGGCCGAGGATGTTTTTTTGCAGCGGCTGGCGAATGCGCTCAACTGGCCGTTTGTGGACCTGCACAAACATACCATCCCGCCGGAGGCGCGAAACAAACTTTCCACGAAGGTGGCCTTCCAATATTTCGTGCTCCCCACCGCCGTGAACGACGACGCGTTGCAAGTGGTGGTCAGCGATCCGTTTGATGCCGCGATGATGAACGCCGTGCGATTTGACGCGCACAGCCCGGTGCAATTCGCGCTGGCGCCAAAAATGGAAATCGAAAAGGCGCTCAAAAAATACTACGGCGTCGGCGCCGAAACCCTGGACGAGCTGGGCGAGAGCGAACCGATGGAACTGGAAATCGCCACCGACAAGGAAATCACCGAAGACGATCAGGAGGCCAGTGTCATCAAATTCGTCAACCAGATTATTTGGGAAGCCCACAAGGACCGCGCGACGGACATTCATTTTGAACCGGCGGAAGACGAACTGCGGATTCGCTATCGCATTGACGGCATTTTGCATCAGACGCCGATGCCGCCGCAACTCAAACGGTTTCAAGCGGCGCTCATTTCGCGTATCAAAGTGATGAGCGGCATGAACATCTCCGAAAAGCGCCTGCCGCAGGACGGCCGGATTAATGTCCGCATCAAGGGCGAGGAAATTGACATCCGCGTTTCGACCGTGCCGACCGTTTATGGCGAAAGCGTTTCCCTCCGCCTGCTCACACGCGGGAAAATTTTTCTGAGCCTCGACAAGCTCGGTTTCGCGCCGCAGGACGAGGCGATGATTCGAGAAATCATTATCAAACCCCATGGGATTTTCCTCGTCACCGGCCCGACGGGTTCGGGCAAATCCACGTCGCTTTACGCGTTTCTGAGCGCCATCAATTCCGTTCACAAGCGCATCATCACGATTGAGGAACCGGTCGAATACGAGCTCAAGGGCATCAATCAAATTGCCGTGCGACCGGAAATCGGGCTGACGTTTGCGATGGGTTTGCGCCACATCTTGCGTCAGGACCCGAACGTGATCATGGTCGGGGAAGTCCGCGATTTGGAGACGGCGGAAATCGCCATCCGCGCATCGTTGACCGGCCACCTGGTGTTCAGCACACTGCATACGAACGACGCGCCCAGCGCGTTCACGCGGCTGATTGATATGGGCATCGAACCGTTCCTGGTGGCGTCGTCGGTGGAAGCGGTCATGGCCCAACGCCTCGTCCGCACCATCTGCCCGCATTGCAAGACCGAGCAGAAAGTGGAACGTGACTACCTGCAAAAAATCGGTTTTCCCGAAAGAGAAATTGACACGGCGAAATTCTGGCGCGGCGCCGGTTGCGAAGATTGCCGGCAACTCGGCTATCAAGGTCGCAAGGGGATCTATGAACTGCTCATCCTCAATGAGAGCATGCGCCCGCTGGTTTTGAACCGCGCGCCGGCTTCGACCATTGCGGCCAAGGCCATCGAACAAGGCATGCGCACGCTGCGTACCGACGGTTGGAACAAGGTGAAGGCCGGCGAGACCACCATCGAAGAGGTCCTGCGCGTCACCCAGATCGAGGAACACATGGACGCGCTCATCGGCGACACCAAAACCGAAATGTGGGTCAAGGCGTGATGAAATCCCAACGCTCAAGGCCGAATGAACAGGGCAGAATTTTCTGCGGTATTTCGTTTTCTGCCTTCTGCCTTCCGCCTTCCGCCTTCTGAATATGGCCCGCTGGCAATTTTGCAACATCCTCCACGTCGGTGCCGACGCGCACCGCCTCTGGCAATTCGAAGCCAGGGGCGGCGGCTTCGCGTTCAATCGCGAGCATGCCGGGGCGCCGGGCGAATCGTTGCCCTTTAGTCTGGTGGCCAAGTCGTGGCGTTCCCTGTGGCAGCCCCGGTTGAACGTCGCGTGGTTGCCGCCCGAAAACGTATTTCTGCGCGTCATCGAATTGCCCCGGAGCAACTTCGAGGAAACGCTGGCGATGGTGGAATTGCAGTTGGAAAAGTTGTCACCCCTCCCCGTGGCGCAGATTGTCTGGATGATCCATGTGTTGCCACAAACCGCGGCCGATTTGCAAACGGTCATCGTCGTTGTTGCCGCCCGCCATGCGGTCGAGGAGTTTCTCGGCAAAATTGAAGGCCAGGGCTATCTGGCCGACCGGCTCGAAGCGCCCCTGCTGGACGAATTGGAAGCCACACCCGCGACGGAAGACGGCGCGTGGATTTATCCCGCGGCTTTCACCGGACAGAACGTCGCGTTGGTGGCGTGGTGGTGCGGCGGCGCGCTGCGGAATTTAAGTTTCGTGGTTTTGCCGACCACCGGCGACCACGCGAAAGGTCTGAAGGACCAGTTGGCGCAACTCACCTGGGCCGGTGAATTGGAAGGCTGGCTGACCGCGCCCCCCACCTGGCACCTGGTCGCCGACGGCGTGGTCGCCGGCGAATGGGAAAGCGCCCTGCGCGCGGGCCTGGAGGAGCCGGTGCAGGTGACCAAGCCGTTGCCATTTGCAGAATTGGCCGCGCGGACCGCCCGGCGTTCGACGCAAAGTGACGCGCGCAGCACGTTGCTGCCGGCGGAATTTTCCGCGCGTTATCACCAGCAATTCGTGGATCGCTTGTGGCTGCGGGGTTTGGCGGCGGCGGGAATTCTATATATGGTCGGCGTGATGATTTATTTCTGCGCGACCACGGTGTTGGGGTATCGGGTGAAGCAGGTGGCGCAACAGGTGGCGGCGTTGAACGGCAGTTACACCAATGCGCTGCAGCTCAAGGCGCGTTACGAGGTGCTCAACCAACGGCAGGATTTGAAATACGCGGCGCTGGATTGCTGGAAAATTGTGGCCGAACAATTGCCCGCCGGCCTGACGCTGCAACGGCTGAGTTTTGCCGATGGCCAGCAATTGTCCCTCAACGGAACCGTCGCGCAGGACCAGATCTCCCAAATCACCGACCATTTTTATGACGCGGTGCGCAAGGCGGAGGTGGACGGCCAACCCATGTTTGATGCCTCGAGTGGCGAGGCCCCGACTTTTCGCCAGATGGCCAATACGGTGAGCTGGCAATTCTCGCTCATGCTCAAACACACGCAGGAGGAGGCAAAATGAAAAAATATTTTGCCCAATTGCGTCCACTGGAGCGCCGGCTGGCGGTGGCAGTGCTGGTGGTTTTGTTTCTGGTATTGAATTACGTTTTCATCTGGCCGCATTTTTCCGACTGGAGCCGTCTGCGGTACAATCTGGCGGATGCCCAACGCAAGCTGGCCCTTTATCGAACGACCATCGCGCAATCCGCCCCGTACGCGGCGCTGGTCAAAAAAATGGAAGGCGCCGGCGGCACGGTGGCGCCTGAGGACCAGGCCATTAATTTCATCCGCACGATTGATTCGCAGTCCGCGCGCAGCGGCGTTGGCATTATCAACACGTCACGGCAAATGACCCGTACGAATGAGTTTTTCGTTGAAGTGACCGAAAGCATCAACGTCACCGCTGGCGACCAGCAACTGGTGGACTTTCTTTACAAGCTCGGTTCCGACGCTTCCATGATTCGCGTGCATGATCTGGAGTTGCAGCCCGACCCGGCGCACCAACGGCTCAACGCCAACATCCGGCTGATTGCCAGCTATCAGAAAGCCACGGCAATACGCAATTTGAAGAATACAACCGCAACCATGAAATGACTGTGAAAACGACCACGCTTCTCCTGCTCGTGCTGTTAACCGGCCTTGGCCTCCGGGCGCAAATCCCGCCCGGCCCGCGTCCCGTGCCCCAACGTCCCGGTGTCCCGGCCATCAACCCGGCCATCAATCCGCCGGCGCCCGCGCCGGGGCTGCCGTCATTGCCGGCTGCCAGCCAACCGGCCGGTTCCCCGCCTCCGGCGGCCGCCGCGCAAGAAATGGTTCCTGCCGGCGACATTAATTTCCAGGCTGTGGACGTGGACCAGGTTCTGGACGTTTATGCGCGGTATGTGGGGCGGACCTTGTTGCGGGCGGGTTTGCCCCAGGCGAAAATCGTCCTGACCACGGAGACCCCCTTGACCAAAGACGAAGTGGTTCAGGCGTTGCAGGGCGTGCTGGCGCTCAACGGCATCGCGCTGATCAACGTCGGCGACAAATTTGTGAAGGCCGTGCCCGTGGCCCAGGCCAGCCAGGAAGGCGCGGCATTCAATACCAACGAAGCGGCCCAACTGCCGGACATGGGCCAATACGTCACACACATTGTCCAGTTGAAATATATCAAGCCGGGTGAATTGGCCCCCGTCTTGCAACAATTTGCCAAGATTCCGAACGGGGTATTCCCGATTGACAGCAATGGCATCCTCATCCTTCGCGACTACGCCGAAAACATCAAACGGATGCTGGAATTTATCACCCAGGTGGACGTGATTATGCCGGAGGAATTTATTTCCGAGGTGATTCCGATCAAATATGCCATGGTGGATGACATCGCCAATGCGCTGAACAGCCTCGGCGGTTCCAGTTCGGCCATCGGCAATGCCACCACTCCCAGTTCGCGGGGCGCAGGCTTCGGCAACATGGGCGGCACGGGTACTACGGGCAATCAGTATCAGCCCGGCGGGCTCAATCAGCCCGGCGGCCAAATCACGCGGCCATTTGGAACAGCCGCGGGCGGAGCCGCCGGAGGCAATTCTCTCAGCTCGCGATTGCAGTCCATCATCCAGCGCGCGGCGTCGGGTGGCGGCCAGGGTGAAATTCAACTGATGGGCCCGACGAAAATTATCGCCGACGAACGGAGCAATTCATTGCTGGTCTATGCCACCAAGGAGGACATGAAAACCATCAAGGACATCGTGTCCAAGCTGGACGTGCTCCTGCCGCAAGTGCTGATTGAATCGGTCATCATGGACGTGAACTTGAACAACAGTTGGAATTTCGGCGTGTCCGTGGCGCAAAACCCGAAAACGTTCAGCCCCACCCAGGGCATCCAGGGCGCCGGCGGTTACAACAACGGCCAGTCGTTCTTTAATTTTGCAGCCAATCAACTTGGTTCCAATGCGGCTTCGGCCTTTTTTGGCAACAACCTCGGGAGCGGCCTCAGCTATTTCGGGAACATCGGCCCGACTTGGGACGTGGCCCTGGCGGCGGCGGCGGCGGACAGTTCGGTTTCCATCGTCCAGCGCCCGCGCATCCAGACTTCGCAGGCCAAGGAAGCGCAATTCTTTGTCGGCAGCACGGTGCCGTACGTCACCAGCGTTTATTACAACAGCGGCATCGGTGGCGGCCCCAGTTCCTCGTATTCGCAATTGCAAGTGGGCATCTCATTGGACGTTACCCCCTTCATCAATCCGTTTGGCCTGGTGGTGATGGACATCAGCCAGGAAATTGACGACCTCAACGGCAGCACGTTTATTCAAGGTGTGGGCAACGTCCCCAATACCGACAAACGCCAGCTTTCCTCTGAGGTCGCCGTCAACGATAAAGACACCATCATCCTCGGCGGCTTCATCCGTACGGAAAAGGACAAAAACAAAAATGGTGTTCCCCTTCTGCAGGACATTCCCATTCTGGGCAACCTGTTCAGCAGCCGTACCGCCAACCACGCACGCAGCGAATTGCTGGTATTGATGCGCCCGACCATTCTGCTCGATCCGAAAAACGCCGCGGCACAGACCGCGGCGGAAGAACAACGTTTGCCCGGAATTTCGGCTGCGATGGCTGATGACGAAGCACAACAGCGCAAAGCCGTACGCGCGGAGCAAAGACGGGAACGCTTGCATCCCTCGTCGCCGGATACGTCCTATCAATCTGCGCCTCAGGCTGGTTTGTTGGATACCAACATCGTATCATTACCTGATTCGGACGCGGCAGCGAAAAATGCGGTCCAACTACCGCAAGTGCCGCCACCGCAAGTGCAACCCATGCCGGGCCAGCCGCTACCTTCACCGTCTCCATCCGGAAACGGACTGTTTCAGCCGCTGTCACCGGAGGGTTATGTCAATACCAACGCTGTGGCGTACCCAAACCAGTAGGACACACTGGGGATTTACCTTAACGGCACCGCGTTGGTATCAAGGCCATTGGAGAGCATCTCCTCCAAACTGCGGATCGGGTGCAGGGGCAGGAGCAGAGCTTTGGGAATAAAAACCGGCTCAGTTTGCGGTTGCTGGAGCGTGCCGGTGATTTTGTATTCAAACAGCTTGCTGACCGGCCACAACGCCGTGCTCAAGAGCGGGCCGACCACCCAGGTGTCACGCAGCAATTGGGCAGTCACGCGGGCGTTCACGTGGCTTCGCAAATCCACCGTGCCGGCATATTGCAGCCGCATCATCGTTGAGCGGATTTCCAGGTCATCCGAGAAGATCACCCCGTTGGTCATGCCGAATCGCGCCGCCGCATCCGTCGCGCGGCTGCTGCCCAGCCCGGGCATGACCATGTTTAACACCGGCGACAAGATGCCGAAAATAGGAACATCCCAGATCAATCCATCGTGGAGTCTGGCCTGCCCGTAGCCGTTCCAGGTGCGCCAGTCCTGCGAGTTTGCGCTCGTCATCACAAACCGTCCGCTCAACACGCCTTCCAGATGATTCGTCGGCGAGGATAAATCCGTTGCCAGCAAATGCACGCTCGCGTTTCTGATATTGGCCGTAAATTCAAATTCCGCGCCCTTTCTGGGACGAAAATCAAAGTGAGCAAAACCGTTTCCGTCCCCGCCGTAAAACGCCGCTGTCAGATTGGTCAAAACCAACGTTTCACCCAGCCAGTGGATTTTCCCGGTGATGCGTGAAGTTTTAAGTTTCAACCAGTCGAGCGGCGCGCCTTCCGCCTCAAACCATAAATCCGCGTCCTCCATGCCCCGCAACGGCGCATAGCCGTTCACCTGCGCCGGGCAAGGCACGGCAAAGCGAAAAGGGTCCATCACCCCGCCGGCCTTCCGGCCGATGGCGCGCGCCACCGCCCGCGGATCCGCCGTGCTGATCCCGTTGGTGAAATAGATCCGCCACAAATTAAAGTCCACCGCGATGCCATCGGCCATCATCCTTTGCGCGCCGGTTTGCAGACGCGGCCGGAAAAATTCAAGGAACCGGTTGGTGTAGCAAAAGTCGCTTTCGACGCTGCTGACCATCTCGCCGCGGATCGTGAAGTTTGTCAGGGCCATGTGTCCCCTGGCGCCAAGCCTGTCATTATCATTCAAACGACCCCACACGTCCGCGTCCAGCGACAAAGGCTGAGTGAATGTGAACAGGTCCACGGCCCGCTCGGCGTGATTTGCGGCCAGCAAGGGCCGGAGGGCATACGGGGCCAGTGCCCCATGCACATGCCAGTGATAATTTTTGGTGGCGTCGTTCTCGACGTCGGCGAGGGCGAGCGCGCCTTCGGGACGCGTTACGGCAAGATCAGGCAGCCGCCAGACGAGATTGGAATAGGAAAAACTTCCCCTTGCCGAGTCAATGGCGATGCCGCGAAATGCGCCGTTATTCGCCGCAAACTCGCCGGCCAGCCGCACCGTCGGTTGCACTTCCCCGCGCCAGTCGGGCTGCCGATTCGTCCACGCCGGCAAAATCAGCGAACCGGCGGCTTGCCATACCGGCGGTTGCGTCCACGAAAACTGCGCCAGCCAGTTGCGGGTTTTTTCCGTTAACAACGCCGCAATCGCCTGTGGATCAAACTGCGATGAATTGGTGAACAGGAAGGCGCGGGTATCCACATTCAACCGCGCGCCGGCGTCGAGCCGCCCACCCCCCAATTCGGCGGACAAATTTGTCACTGCCAGTTCCGGCGCGCGCCAGAATCCGCCGCACTTGACGGTCCGGGCATCCAGTTGCGGCGATTCCAAATCCTCCGCCTGGGCGGTCCATTCGATGCGATACGGTTGCAGATTGGTCCACCAACCCCGGGAGGGTTCGGAATTGGCCGGTGCTCCCGTGGCGGCCATCAACCTGGCAATGAGTTGAATGGCGGTCGCGCGACCCCAGGGGGTGTCAACGCCGGCGGCGTTGACGGTCAGGTGAATCCTGAATGAACGGGTGTCACGCGCATCACCATTGATGGTCAGACTCAGTTGCGGCGTGCCGGCGAAATGAATCTGGCGAAGCGTATCGGCGAAGGTTTGGCAGCGAGTCCGCCAGGCGGCGGCATTGGTCGTTTGGCCGTGAAAAATTTCCCAGTTGCGAACGGCCGAAGCGTGGGCGATATCGCCCGACAATCTGAGTTTTGCGCCGGCAAAGTCAGCCTGGAAATTATCCAGTGACCAGAGGTCGTTGGTTTGAAACCGCAAATCGGACTGAACCTGGTCGAGCACCAGCGCGTTGGTCGGCGAGAGTGGCCAGACGAATTTGCCCTGGCGCAGCACCAGCCCGTCCACCTGCAATTGGCGATGCCACAAGGCCGGATAATCCAGCCGCAATTGAACTTGCTGGAGCGAGAGCGTCGGGCTTTCGGCTTTTTCGGCGCGGCCAATGTGAACATCGTCGGCCACCAGCCCGCGTCGGAGACTCAGGCGCAACCGGGTGAATTCCAGTTCAACGCCCCGCGCGCGCAGTGTTTCGACCAGCGGCCGTTTTACAAAATCCGGCAGACCGACTTGATTGAGCCAGCCCAGGGCGCAAATCAAAACCAGAACCAGGAAAATGATCAGACGGCGCAAATGGCGGAACAGCGTCCGGCACCGCCGCCAGAAGCCAGTTTGATTGCGCATATCAGGGATTCCCGCCGGGCGGGACCGGAATAGACAAATAACTCAAGACAAACTGATAAAGCGCCGGCGGAAACACAAAGGCCCACTGCTCGCCGTCCAGCGTTACCGCGGCCACCGCCGTTTGCGAGCCGGCGATGCCAAAATCCACGGTGTGTTTCGTGCCGTTCCTGAGTTCGAGCGTGATGGAAGGATTTTCCGGTTTGAATCCAAATTTCTGGCATTCGGCCGCGTCGTGGGCGAGCCAGACGGCAGCGGTGAGTTCGCCAAACTGATGCGCCGTTTCCTCGATAGCCGCCGGGACAATGATGCCCTGCGAGCCGGGCGCCAGCGACCATTGATTGGGTCCATTATGGATCATTTGCCGGGTCTGGCCGTTCTGATGAATGGTAATTTGCGCCACATCGGCTTCTGAAAAACTCCAAATCCGCCGCTCACGGAGTTCCCAGCCTGCTTCCGGCAACTGGTTGAAATCCTCCAGCGGAACGGCGTAGACAAAATCCTCATCCGCGCGCCGCACGTAAACTTCATTGGTCTGCGTCGCGCCGAAGAGCAGTTGCGCCATCACCGCGTTGGTGTTGCCCGCTGCTGAAAACAAGGTGATTTGCCAGGCGTTGGTCGCCAGCCCATAGGCCGGCCAGTCCGGTGCGGTCACAACGTCCTTGACGAATTCCGCCACGCGCAGATTGGCCAGGATTTGGATGAGTTGCTGTACGCTGCCGGCATCTGCCGGAAAATTTTCCCCGACCACGCGCCAGTCGTTCGTGCCCTGTCTTTGCAGGGTAAAATCGCTTTTGCCACGCACTCCGATTTCGGCAACGGGTGCAGACAGCTCCAGCACATACGGATCGCGAAAGTCGTTCACCGCGCCGAACCAGGGTGACACTGGTTCTTTGGGGGTGGTGACGACGGTGTTCCAGCCGTCGTGCTGGGCATAGACCAGCGACGAATTGGTGGCCGGGCTTTGGCCGATGTGGATAGCGGTGACAAAGTTCGTTCCCCGGCTGAACCACAAATCCAAATTGGCGGGCTGCAACTCATACGCGGACAGATCCGCCTTTGGATTATCGGTGACAAATTGCGAAACCCGTGCGGTTTGGAGGCGCTGGAGGGCCTCGGTGATTCGGCCGCTGTTGGCGCGGGCCACGAGCGGGCGGGTCATCTGCCAGAGCAAATTGGTGGCGCCGCGATGCAGTTCAATGACTTTCGTGCCATTGGTCACAACAATCCAGTCGGGCGCCCCGTCGTTAAAATTCACGAGGGCCGTATCACGCCAATCGTCGGGCGAGCGCGGGAGGTATTTCAACCAGTCGGCGTCGGTAACAAATGCGCCGTCGGTCCCGACGACGCGGAGAAAAACCTGGTCGCCGGGCGCGGTTTTGTTGCCCACCAGGAGCTGCCAGCGCTGGTCGCCGGCTTCAACCACCAGCGAGACGCTGGGAGTTTCGAATCCATAATCCGCTTCCGCTCCCCGCTGTTCCCGAAGTTCCCCGGCGCTGATGCGAATGGCGGGCGTGAGTTTCTGCAACGCTGCCAGCAACGTCTCAACGGCGGTGGATTGGGCCGGATAAACAATGGGCGTGGTCAGTCGCCAGGCGCCGTTGGTGCGGTCGGCCCGAATTTCAGGCGCATTGGCGGGAAATAACTGGACGCTGGTGACGGTGGCAGGCTGCAGGTCCGGCAGGATGGCCGACAATTCCGTGCCATTCGGCCGCAGGAAATGTTCAAACGCAAAAATGAACGCGAACAACGCCGCGGCGACGACCAGCCAGACCAGGGTGTTTTTTGAGTTCATTATTTTCTGCGCCGCAGCCAGACCAATCCGCCCAGCATCAGCACGCCGCCGGGCAACGCTCCCAACAACAGCCAACGGGCCTGTTGTTGTTGCTGTCGCGTCATCATCAACCGGAATTCAACGACGGGGCGCGGGCCAATGCCCTTCAGCAGGGCGGGACGATCCAGCAACCAATTGACGGCGTAACCGGCGAACTCACGGTTCGCCCCGCCGTCAATATAGTGATTGTCGAGCAACAAAGAATCGCCCACCACCACCATCCGGCCACCGCCATGGTTGGTGGCCAAACCTTTCACCTGGTTTTGTTCCACGGCGGCCATCAATGGATAACTGCGGGGCGGCAGGCCGCGTTCGTTCATGAGCCTGGAATCAGGACCGGAAAAAGCCAGTTCGTCCACCACGGGCGCATCGGTCGGCGGGTTCTGCCAGTTGATACGGTTGACCGGCCGCGGCAGAATCAGTTCCAGCGCCAGTCCCGTCAGGGGATTGACGACCGGATGCTGGCTGAAATTGTAAACCTCCACATCCGACCCGGAAATCGTGCGCTGCGAATCCTGTACGACGTCACTGCCGACATTCACGCCCCAGTGCCGGAGAATGTCTTCCAGACCGGTGGGATGTTGGAGGGAAGAGTAATCCAGCAACAAAAACAACCGCCCGCCTTGCGAAAGGTATTGGTCAATTTTCTGAAGTTCGGGGTTGGAAAACAGGCTCCGGGGACCGGCGATGATGAGGAGGTTGCAATCGTCCGGGACGGGGTTGTCCCCCAACAAGACGAGCGGTTTCAACTGAATATAATTCTGTGCCAGGACGGCGGCGAATTTCAAATAACCGGTGTCGCCGCTGTCGGCTGGCGACGGCTCGCCGTGGCCTTGAAGAAAATAAGCTTCAAACGGCTGGGAATTTTCAAGCGTGAGCAAGGCGGACGTGAACATCATTTCGCCCAGGAACGCGACCGGCTTTTTCCGGAATTCGCGTTCCTTTTCGTTGGGAACCTGTTCGAGCGTGTATTTGGCCAAAGCGTCGCCGGGAACGATTTTTGGCAAAATTCCTCCGCCGCGATCAAAAATGATGAGGTTTTTGTCCGTGGGCGAATTGAGTTTGTATTGGGTCTTGATTTTTTCAGCTTCACCTGCGTCGCGCACGTAATCCACCGTGCGGATTGAAATATTCGGGTTCACCGCTTGATACGCATTGAGCAGGGACAGGATGGTCGGGTAGAGATCATCCTGGGTGTCGTAATACAACGTCACGGTTACGCGGTTGGTCACGGATCGAAGCACATCCACCGTGCGTGAAGAAATTTTGATGCGCGTCTGCGAACTGAGGTAAAACCGTTCGGTGAAAATGCCGCCCAGATAATTGATCATGACCACGACGGTCAGCACCAATGCCGTTCGCACCACCACATCGAATCCGATTTTCCATCGGCGGCCGGGCGAGAAACTGGGCTGGGGTTTGGGAGTGGCGGTCATTTTATCTCCAACGTCGGCTTTCCACCACGCGCAGGGTCAAAAACAGAAAAAACAACGTGACGCTCACGTAAAAAATCACCGTGTGGGTGTCCACCACGCCTTGCGCGAAATCATTCATTTGATCAAACAACCCGAAATACGAGAGCAATTGCGTTTTCCATTGCGCTGCCGCCGTAAGCGCCTGAGCCAGAAACCCGAGCGAAAACAGGCTCACCCCCAACACAAAGCTGATCATCGCTGCCGCCATCTGGCTCCGGCTGAGGGCCGAGGCGAAACAGCCCAGCGCCAGGAAAAGACAACCCACCAGAAACACCCCCAGATACATTCCGCTGATCGTGCCGGAATCCAGCGTGCCGGGCTGGTCGGTAAAATGCCGCACCACGAACAGGCAAGGCAGCATGGGCAGCCACATGATGGTGTAAAAAATGACCGCCGCGGTGAATTTGGCCGCGACCACCTGCCAATCGGTCACGGGCGCTGTCATCAGGGTTTCAAACGTGCCGGAAAATTTTTCCAGGGCGAACAATCGCATTGTGATGATAGGGGTGGCCAGCAGCACAATGAGCCAGAAGAAATAGGTCCGGTAGAACAGTTGCGTCACCGGCATGGGCGAAGGGTCGCTGCCGAGATTGGTCATCAGCACCACGAAACTCCAGCCGATCAGCAGCGTTACCGCCGCGATGATGACATAACCCGTGAAGGAAACAAAGAATGCCCCCAGTTCCCGTCGTGTGAGCGTCAGAAAAATTCGCATCAGCTTTCTTCCTCTTCCTCTTCGCTGGGCTGGGTTACCTGAACATAAATGTCTTCCAACGAATGGCGGTTGCGCGTCAACTCACGCAATACCCAGCCGTTTTGCAGCGCCAGTGCGAAAATCATCGGCCGCAGATCCAATCCGTCCCGCGGGGTCAACGCGCATCGCTGGAATTCACCTTCGCTGGCCGACACGTCAAAAGTCTCAATTTCAGGCACTTGCGACCAACACTCGCGCAGCGCGGCGGCGGGCGCGGCGAGTTCAACAATAATCTGGCTGTTTCCGGCCACGAGCCGTTGCAGATTTTCCGGGGTATCGGCAGCGAGGATTTTGCCGTCGTACATGATCAACATCCGGTTACACGTCATTTCCGCCTCCGGCAGAATATGCGTCGAGATGAGCACCGTATGGGCGCGCGCGAGGCTTTTGATCAATTGCCGGACCGCGCGAATCTGATGCGGATCGAGGCCGATGGTTGGTTCATCCAGGATGATCAATTCCGGATCGTGCACCAGGGCGTCGGCCATGCCGACCCGTTGCCGGTAACCTTTTGAGAGTTGTCCGATGATGCGGCGACTCACGTCCGTCAATCCGCATTGTTCCATCACCGTGCTCACGCGTTCGCGGGAACGTCGCCAGCCCAGCCCTTTCAGCCGCGCGCGGAATTTCAGGTATTCGCGCACGCGCATTTCGGAATAGAGCGGGTTATTTTCCGGCATGTAGCCAATCCGGCGGCGCACTTCATTGGATTGGTGAAAAACGTCAAAACCCGCCACCCGTACCGTGCCGGAGGTGGCCGGCAGGTAGCACGCCAGAATCCGCATGGTCGTGCTTTTTCCCGCGCCATTCGGGCCGAGCAGGCCGACAATTTCACCCCGGGCGACGGTGAACGAGATGCCCGCCACGGCCGTGCGGCCGGCATAGCGCTTCGTCAGGCTTTTTACCTCAATCATCGCATTCTCGTTCATCGCCATCTCGCGAAGTTTAGCTGGAAAAGCATGGTTTCGGCCAACAAAAACTCATTGTGAAGCATCTGCCCGTCTCTATAAACAGGCAAATCGGACAAAAGGTGCGTTCAATTTTCCTGCGCGCTGGCTTGACTTTGCGCCATCGTCGGCGCAAAAGCAATTTCAAGATGTTTCCAACTTCCGGCAGCTTCTATGCTTTCTGGCGCGCGCGGGTGGGTGCGGCGAATGTCCTGCGCGACGGGAATGACCTGCCGACCGAACGTCTGCTTCAGGCCGTCTGGCTGCATCAACGCCTGTGTCGGGACCGGCTCAAAACCGCCGACGGAAAGACGGTTCGGATATTTCACCCCGGCTTCACCAATCCCGAAGGCGGACCGGATTTTTCGGGCGCGGTGATTCAAATCGGCGATGAGGCGCCGCGCTCGGGCGATGTGGAAATAGATGTGCGCGCCGGCAACTGGCACGCGCACGGGCACGACCAAAATCCAAATTTCCGGAATGTCCTGCTCCACGTGGTTTGGGACGACGCGCGGCCGGCGGCCGGCGCGCCGCCAATGTTGTCGCTGGACCACTCGCTCGATGCGTCGTTGTGCGAACTTGGCCTGTGGCTCGAGGGCGAACCCCTGCACCGGTTCCCCGAAAATTTGCGCGGCCAATGTTGCGTGCCCTTGTGCCAATTGGATGAACCCCAATTGATCGCCCTCCTGCGCGAGGCTGCCAACGCGCGCTTCCGGTCCAAAGCCGCCTGGTTCCACGTCCGCGCGCAACACGTCGGCTGGGAACAATGCCTTTGGGAAGGGTTGTTCCGTGCGCTGGGTTATAAACACAATGCGTGGCCAATGCAAAATCTGGCCGAATCCCGCGAACGCTGGGCACACGGGGCCGACTCGGCGTTCAGTCTGCAGGCGCGGTTGTTCGGCATCAGCGGTTTGTTGCCGCTCGAATTGTCCCGCGTACGAGCCGGTGACGATGGCTATTTGCGGCGCATTTGGGACCGCTGGTGGCGCGAACGCGATGAATTCGGCGATTGCCTTTTGCCGCGCACGGCGTGGAAATTCCGCGGCCTGCGCCCGGCCAATCATCCGCAACGCCGGCTCGCACTCGCCGCGCACTGGCTGGCGGCGGGCGGCGTGGTTCAAAAACTGGAACGGTGGTGCGCGGCGGATTCGCCGGACACGGGGTTGCCCGGTTCATTGCGTGAAATCTTTGAAGTGGAGCGTGACGAATTCTGGTCGTGGCACTGGACGTTTCGTTCGGCGCGTTTGCCGAAGCCGCAGCCGTTGCTGGGTGACGCGCGCGTAACTGATTTGGCGGTGAACGTGATCCTGCCCTGGCTTTGGACGCGGACGGCCGAGGGCAAAAATCGGAAGCTACAACGCGTCATCGAACAACGTTATTTCGCGTGGCTACCCGCCCAGGACAACTCCCTTTTGCGGCTGGCGCGGCAGCGTTTGCTGGGACCGGGGCGGGGCCGTTTGTGTCGCAGTGCCGCGGCGCAACAGGGTTTGATGCAAATCGCGCACGACTTCTGCGGGCATTCAAATGCCGTATGCGAGGGTTGCCGTTTTCCCGAACTGGTGGGTGCCTGGCGAAGGCAAACCGCTACTCAATCTCCATCTTGACGAATGGATTGTTTGCGAAACCGTCTGGTTTTGATTCGGACGACGTTGACGGCAAGGAGGCGTGATTGTTCACCGGTGCCGGCGCGCGACCGGCTTCGGCGGCGTGCGGGTTTTTGGCGCGTTTATTGCGGGGCAGCGGGCTGACCATCACGTTGATGCCGCGCCCGATCAGTTTCGGGTCAAAATCAGGGTGCCCGTAAGGCGCCAGTTCGGCGAGAAATTTGCGAATGACCTGGAATCCAAATTCCGTGTGCGCCATTTCGCGTCCGCGGAATTTCAGCGCGATTTTCACCTTCATGTCCTCGCACAGGAAATCAATCGCATGGGTGACTTTGATGCCCAGGTCATGCGGATCAATGCGCGGGCTGAGTTGGACTTCCTTGACGGTGGAGGCGTGCTGATGTTTTTTTGATTCCTTGTCCTTTTTCGCCTGTTCGTAACGGAATTTGCCGAAGTCCACGATCCGGCACACGGGCGGGGTCGCGTTCGGGGAAATTTCCACCAGGTCCACCCCCTGTTGCCGGGCCAGGGCGAGCGCTTCGTTGAGCGAGATCACGCCGAGGTTCTTGTCGTGCGCGTCAATGACCCTTACTTCGCGGGCGCGAATTTTGCCGTTGACCCGGACGAACGAGGCGGAGGAGAAACTGCGTGGAGCAAAAGGGCGGCTCAAGACACCCTCGTCGGTTGTGACTTTACTGGATAGTTCTGCATCAAAAAAACCGGCACCTGTCGTAATCGATTACAATCCATAATTAAGCAATTCATGGGCCTTTACGCAAGGAAAATAAACAGTATTATCGTTCCGCCAAAATTGCCCGGTTTGCCGCTTCATAGACCCTTTTTAACGGGACTTTTGCCCGTACCGCCAGCTTTTTGCATGACTCAAATTCCGGTGCCGCCTGAACGACTTTTTCGTTAAACTTGCCCAATTTGACGGTGATTTTGCCAAACGGCGTTTTGACTTCCGTAAATTCGCGCCGCAACTTCCGCCGTTCTGCCCAAGTGCGCCGGACGCCAAAGGCGCTGGTCTCACGCAGAATCATTTCACTGAAATGATCCGCTTCCGATTCTGCGCATAAAACCGTAAGGAGCACACCGGGCCGGTTCTTCTTCATCTGAACCGGCAGGTAAAAAACGTCCAACGCGCCCGCTCCCATCGCCGTTTCGACAAAATGGCCAAGAATTTCGGCGTTGATGTCGTCGAGGTTGGTTTCCAGGACCGCGATGCGATCGGTTTCCCAGTCCAAGGCGTGACGGGTGACGGGTGACGGGTGACGGGATGCGGCGGCACGTGGAGATTTCCCGTCACTCGACACTCGACACTCGTCACTCCCCAGCACGGCGCGTAAAACGTTGGGCCGCGTTTTATTTTCGCGCGCGCCAAGACCATAACCGATTTTTTCAGCGACCAGATTTCCCATCGGCTCAAAACTTTCAACAAATTCAGCCAGCAACGCCGCGCCCGTCGGCGTGACCAGTTCGTGCGGTTCGTCGCATTGCGTAATGCCGATGCCGCGCGCGCCGAGAATGGCCAGCGTCGCCGGCGCCGGAACCGGAAATCGTCCGTGTGCGCAATCCACCCAACCCGTGCCTTCGATGACCGGCGACGCCAGCACACGCGGCTTGCCCAGCAGTTCCAGCGCGAGGCACGCGCCCACAATGTCCACGATGGAATCCACCGCGCCGACTTCGTGGAAATGGACGCGCGCCGGCGGCAGGCCGTGAATTTTGCCCTCGGCTTCGGCGATGCGTCGGAACACGGCCACGGATTTCTTCTTCACCCGGTTTGAAAGCCGGCTGCGTGAAATGAGCCGTTGGATTTCGGCGAAATCGCGGCTGTCATCGTGGTGGTGATCATGATGCGAGCGGTGTGTATGCCCCTGTTCCCGACGGTTGACCCTTGTCGTCCGGCCTTCGTCCGCGTGCACATCGAATTTAGTTCCGGCGATGCCGGATTTTTGCCTGCGAGTAATGCGGATGTGCCAGCCGTCGAGCATCAACTTTTTTAATTCACGCTCCAGTTTGCGCGGGTCCACGCCCAAATCAATCAACGCGCCGACGAACATGTCGCCGCTGATGCCGCTGAAGAGATCGAGATAGAGCGTTTTCATTTTTCGGCCAGGGCATTGATCTGGCTGGCGGCGTACCCGGCACCAAAACCGTTGTCAATGTTCACCACGGTCACGCCGCTGGCGCAACTGTTCAACATCGCCAACAATGCCGCAACGCCACCAAAACTTGCGCCGTAGCCCACGCTCGTCGGTACAGCGATGACCGGTCTGGACACCAATCCGGCCACCACGCTGGGCAGGGCGCCTTCCATGCCGGCAACGACAATCAACACGTTTGCGCTCTGGATGACTTCAAGATGCGGCAACAGCCGGTGCAAACCCGAAACACCGGCGTCGTGGACGCGCTCGACCCGGTTGCCCATGATTTCGGCGGTCACCGCCGCTTCCTCAGCCACGGGCAAATCGCTGGTGCCGGCGCAAATCACCGCGATGGTTCCGGGACGTTTGGGCTGGGGCGCCTTCTCAATCGTCACGCACCGGGCGGTTTCGTGGTGCACAGCGCGCTTAAATTTTTTGCGCAGTGCGCGGGCGTGATTCGCGTTGATGCGAGTCACCAGCACGCGTTGTTCGCGCTCCAAAAGTTTGGCGGCGATTTTGACGACCTGCTCCGGTGTTTTACCGGCGCCAAAGATGACTTCGGGAAAACCCCGGCGCAGCGCGCGGTGGGTGTCCACCTGCGCAAATCCGAGGTCGGCCACCGGCGCGGATTGGAAGGCACGCAAGACCTGGTCGCGGCTCGCGCCGCCGGCCCGGAATTTTTCCAGCAACTGAATGGCTTCGGTCGTGGTCATTTACGATTTATGATTTGCGATCTATGATTTTGGCCGCACCAACTGCGCCCATTGCAAATCATAAATCATAAATCGTAAATCATAAATTTAATGATGTCGGAAGAGGCGTTCCCGGTTTTTAAGCAGATACCAGACGATGGCCACATTAATAATGAGCACAATCAACAGTCCAATGGAGTGATGGTGCGGCGCGTCGGGACGGGGAATCAATTCAAGGATTTCGATCGGGATGAAAAACGCCGATTCGCCAATCGCCAGCCAGATAGCCCATTTCGCCCGAAACAGCAGCCCTGTCCCCTCGACCAGCAGAAATAATCCGCAGAGAAAAGTGCCCGAGGCGACCTCACGGACGTTGGCGGGCGTGATGGTATCGAGCCAGTCGCCAATCCTCGCGAAAAAAGTCCGTTCCGGGTCAAGATGCACCCATCTTAGAAACTGGTCGAACACATCCGACAAGTCCTTGTTCGCCAGCGTCAGGACACCCAACGCCAGTAACAGGAGCGCGAGCCCTTTGATCAACTTGATGGCGGCGATGAAATACAGCGCCGGCGCGCGTTTTTTGACGGGTTTGTTTTTTTCAGTGGCCATCGAGTCTTGTTTCAAATCTGCTTCAGGATGCCGCGAGTGGCGAGGCGGCTGATGGGGGCGTGGACTCGGCCACCTTGTTGCGCGATGCCTCCACCTTGATGTAATGCAGGACGACCGGCGCGAGGATCATGCCGGGAATGCCCATCAGTTTCTCGCCCAACACCAGCCCGATGAGTGTCAGCCACATTGGGTTTTTAATGCGGTCGCCGATGATTTTGCTGTTGAGGAAATATTCCAGCTTGTGAATGACGATGAGAAAAATCAGCGCAACGAACGCCATGTTCGGCGAAAGGGTGAAGCTGATGCCGACGATGAGCGTGTTGCTGATGATGTTGCCGATGATGGGCAATAGGCCGCACAGAAATGTGAACGCCACAACCACCGTCTTGTACGGATAACCGTTCCAGATCAGAAACACGGCAGTCAACGCGGTATTAATCAGGGAAATGAGGATTTGCGCGCCAATCACCCTGGAAAAACTGCGGTAAAAGGTCCGGGCGCGAACGTCCAGTTCGCGCACCACCGTTGCATACAAACTGTCCCGCGAAGTATTGGGGTCGTTCTCCGTGCCCCAGGTCGCGTTCAGGAAAAGTCCCATGGCCACCGCAAGGCCGATCAACAGCAACACAATTTGGAACGCGGCGGCGCGCACATGCCGGCCAACGTTGGCAACGTCTTCCTGGACCTCATTGATCGCGACCGTCTTCAGGCTTGCATAATCGGTGAACGGCAGTTCCACCCCCTGTTTTTCCGCATACTCGACTATGGCGGGAATCGTGGTTTCGGCAATCTTTGGCGCGGCGATATAAGCCTGGCGTGAAAAATAAAACAATCCGCAGGCGATCAGCACGACGGCGATGAGATACAACACCGCCCCCAAAAACTTGCTGCGTCCGGAACTGAATTGTTGCAACGCGAAGTAACCGAACAGCACGGTAAGGATGAGCGTCCCCAGATGCAGCCAGCCGATGAGCAACAGCAGCACCGCCATGATCACATAAGAGATGCGCGCAGGCTGGCTCATGGCTGACTCATACACCCTCAGCGGATTTTCGGCAGCAACCAATTTAACAAATCGCCAATCGCCAACCGCTCCTGCTTGGCATCATCGCGGTAACGCATCGTCACCGTGTCCTTCAACTCCGGCTTCTCGCCCAACGTGTCAAAATCAATCGTTACGCAGAACGGCGTGCCGGCTTCGTCCTGGCGGCGATAGCGGCGGCCAATGGCGCCCGCATCGTCGTAGAAAACATTCATGTGCGGACGCAGCCGGTCGCGCACCTCCTGCGCCTTTTTGACGAGTTCGGGCTTGTTCTTGAGCAACGGCAGCACGGCCACCTTGATGGGCGCAACCCGCGGATGGAATTTTAGTACCACCCGCGTTTCAAGCTTGCCTTTTTCGTCGGGCATCTGGTCTTCGTGGTAAGCGTTGCAGATCAAGGCAAGGATTAGACGATCCACGCCAGCAGACGGTTCAATGACATGCGGAATGTACTGGCCCTTCGCCAGACTGTTTGCGTCTTCGGTCGCCTCTTTTGACGCCTGCTCCCCGACAACGCCGGTTTTAACCAGATATTTTTTTCGGTTCTCGTAATAACGCCGCCACAGTTCGTCCTGTTTCTCTTTCGGCAATTTGCCCCAGGCAGCGCGGAGCTCCTCGTCAAATACGCCCATCGGTTTGCCGGAAAAACGCTCGTGCTGGCTCAAATCGAAATCGCTGCGCGCGGCGATGCCTTCCAGTTCCTCGCCCGTCAATTCCCCTTTCTCGTCGCGTTTGCTGAACGGGAATTTGTAGAGAATGTCCACCGTGGCGCGGGCGTAATGCGCCAGTTCCTCCGGTTTTTGCCAATACTCCACCAGCGTGTTTCGGGGCAGGCCAATGCCTTCGTAAAATTTAACCCGTTCCTCGACCCAGTATTTGTGCCACGCTTCCCAACCCCAATCTGGTTGAGGGTTGAGGGTTGAGAGTTGAGAGACGGAAGCGACGTTGCCACTAATCGCTTCGACCACCTCGTCGGGTTTGATGAAAAATTCCAGTTCCATCTGCTCGAATTCGCGCGAGCGAAAGGTAAAATTGCGCGGCGTGACTTCGTTGCGGAACGCCTTGCCGACCTGCGCAATGCCGAAGGGAACTTTTTGGCGAGAGGTTTCCAGCACGTTTTTGAATTGTGCGAAAATGGCCTGCGCGGTTTCCGGGCGGAGATAGGCAACGGCCGATGCATCCTGCACCGGGCCGACATAGGTCTGGAACATGAGATTGAAGGCCCGCGGGGCGGTTTTCTCGCCATGACATTCGGCAACTGCTTTGCTCGGTTTTTGCGGGCAGGGAATTTCGCCGGTTTGGTCAGCCCGAAAGCGGCCCTTGCAAGTCTTACAGTCAATCATTGGATCGCTGAACGTGTCCACGTGGCCACTGGCTTTCCAGATTTGCGGCGACATGATGATGGTGGCTTCGAGGCCTACCACGTCGTCGCGTTGGCGGGTCATGGCGTTCCACCAGAGTTCCTTGACGTTGCGTTTGAGTTCGGCGCCCAGCGGGCCGTAATCCCAAAAACCGTTGATGCCGCCGTAAATTTCCGAGGATGGGTAAATGAATCCGCGCCGCTTGCACAGCGACACGATTTTTTCCATGAAAACGTTCTCTTTCAGGTCAGCCACAGATTGGTCAGTGTTTGCGATGGGCTCGTGGCTGTAAATGAGATTTTAACCGGCTTGGCTGCGTGCTGATGCGTGAGTTTCACGCGCGATGCGTGAAAATTTTACGCACCGCGTTGTTTCTACCTTCGCGGAAATCCGATTTTCGGCGGTTTTGCAAAAAATTCCGGATGGCACCGGTAGTGCTAAGAAAATTCTTAGAATATGTATTGACAGTCGGTGCGATTTGGTTAGATTCCGCCAACCATCACCGAAAGAAAAATTAAAAAACCAATTGAACGTATGAAAAGAATTCTAAAACAAAAAAAGGCTTTCACCCTGATTGAGCTGCTGGTGGTGATCGCCATCATCGCCATTCTGGCGGCCATGTTGCTGCCGGCGCTCGCCGCCGCCAAGCGCAAAGCGCAACGCATCAATTGCATCAGCAATCTCAAACAAATTGGCATCTCCTTCCGGATGTGGGGAGATGACAACGGTGGTCAATATCCCATGACTGTTCTTTGCGCCAATGGTGGCGCCGAAGAAAATGTTTACAGTGCGCAGACGGCAGGAGGCCTTCCTACTCCCCCGGCGCCCTACACTTCCGGCTATCATCCGGCGCAGTGCTTCACCGTTATGTCGAATACGTTGGATAATCCGGCATTGCTGCAATGTCCCTCGGATTCCACAGCGCCGCACAGCGCCGCAGCTACGAATTGGATACAATTTTTTGCTGCTGGCGCAACCCCTCCCCCCACTGCCATCAACGACCAATATCTAAGTTATTTTGTTTGTGGTGATTCCATTGATACCCAGCCCCAGTCAATCCTGTGCGGTGACCGCAATATCGGCAATAACAGCGCTGTTGGCGGGGGACAAGCTGCCTCAGGGATGTTTAATCAGAGCAGTGCCGGTAATGCCCTGGGCGGCCAGGGAATAACTGGGACTGCTGCCACCGGAACGACTGGAACACCTAACGGTACAGATTGGAAGTATTGGTCGTGGTCGGCTAATGATATTCACTTGGGGGCCGGCAACCTTCTGTTGGGTGACGGCAGCGGCCAACAGGCAACTATTTCCGATTTGCAAAACGACTTGTTAAACGCCACGAATGGGCCGACATTACATCCGTTTTATAATTTCCCGTAACATCGTGTTGCGGCGTCAATTGACCATGACGAGGCATCCGGCAAGGATGCCTCGTTTTTTTTTGGCAGTGACGTGCTGAAGTCCACCCTGGTTTTGCAAAAACTCTCTTAAGAATTATCAGGAACCCGGTCGTCAGTCTGCCGATTCGACTTTTCCTTAAGCCGCTGGTCTGTAAAAAAATTCTGCAACCAGGAGCGGCATTCCAGCTCACACACACCACGGGTGATTTCACAACGATGGTTCAGAGAGGGAAATTGCAATAAATTCATTGCGCTTCCCGCTGCGCCGGCCTTTGGGTCACTGGCGCCGAACACCACGCGCGCCAGCCGCGTGTGCACCATCGCGCCGGCGCACATCGGACACGGTTCCTTGGTCACGTAAAGGGTGCAGCCGGTCAACCGCCAGTCGCCCGTGACTTCTTCCGCCTGGGTGAGCGCCAGCATTTCCGCGTGGGCGGTCGCGTCCTTCAGCAATTCAACCTGATTAAACGCCCGGGCAATGACGCGTCCTTCGCGCACAATCACCGCGCCGACCGGGACTTCGCCCGCTTCACATGCCCTGGCCGCCTGGCGCAGCGCCTCGCGCATGAAATAGTCATCGCTGTGCAGATCAATAATCGGTTCGTCCATAAATCAGTCCTTAGTCCACAGTCTTCAGTCCCCGGTCGAGCCATGCCGGACTGCGGACTGTGGACCGGCAACTGTGGACTCTTCCAGCGTCCAATCATTGTGTCCGTCCGGATGGCAATGGCAATGGGCCGCAAAAAAACCGCCGCGACGCTGCCAGAACCACGGCCAGATTTGCTCCCGGTCGGTCTGGGGAATTTTTAACGCGGCCAGCGCTTCCCGCGGGAAGAATTGGAACCGGCCTTCGGCATGGGGCGGCGGCAGCGTTTTCAACTTCATTTTCAATTCGAACAAAAACATCAGCCAATGCGTTTGGCCCTGATAACCATGCTCGCTGACCAGGCCGGCCAGATGCAAATCGGCCGTTCGGATCTTGATGCCCAGTTCTTCTTCGGCCTCACGGCAGGCGCAGACGTAAGGCGACTCGCCGATGTCCATCTTCAGCTTTCCGCCACAGGGGCTCCAGAAACCACGGTTTGGCTCCTGCGCGCGTTCCAGCAGCAGCACGTCGTCACTTTCATTAAAGCAATAAAGCAGCGTCGCGATTTTGTAAGGCAAAACCATGGGCATTTATGATTTACGATTTTCGATTGATGATCGCTTCCCGCCGAAGCCCGCAAATCATAAATCATAAATCATAAATCGTAAATTCTTCATTGTCTCCGCGCGGCAAATTGCTAGGATGTCCGGCCTTGTTTCGATTGCAGGGCAAATAACAAATGAAAACATACGATATTGCTGTCATCGGCGGCGATGGCACGGGGCCGGAAGTGACCCGCGAGGCGCTCAAGGTTTCCGAAGCCGCCGCCAAAAAGTTCGGGTTCAAACTCAACTGGCATCACTACGATTTCGGCGGCGATCGCTATCTCAAAACCGGCGAGGTCCTGCCGGACAGCGCCGTGGATGAGCTGCGTAAGTTCAAGGCGATGTACCTGGGCGCCATTGGCCATCCGCAGGTCAAGCCGGGCATTCTGGAAAAAGGCATCCTGCTCCGCCTGCGTTTCGAGCTGGAACAATATATCAACCTCCGCCCGGTGAAACTTTACCGCGTACAGGATTGCCCGCTGAAGGACAAAGGGCCGGAGGACATTGATTTTGTGGTCGTGCGCGAAAACAACGAGGGTCTTTACATCGGCGCGGGCGGTTTCGTGTTCAAGAATACGCCGAATGAGGTGGCGGTCCAGGAATCAGTGAACACGCGCCGCGGCGTGGACCGCTGCCTGAAGTACGCCTTTGAACTGGCCCAAAAACAGCGCGGCGGCAAACCGTGGAAAGGCCTCAAGCCCGAGGACGTCAAGGATGGCAAAACGGCGCAACTGACGCTGGTGGGTAAAACCAATGTGCTGACGTACGAGTTCGACCTGTGGGAACGCGCGTTCCATGAAATGGGCGCAAAAAAGTATCCGACCGTAAAGCGCGATTATGCGCACGTGGACGCCACCTGCATGTGGTTCGTGAAAAATCCGGAGTGGTTCGATGTCATCGTCACCGACAACCTGTTCGGCGACATCATCACCGACCTGGCCGCGATGATTCAGGGCGGACTCGGTGTCGCCGCCGGCGGCAACATCAATCCCGAAGGCACCAGCATGTTCGAGTGCATGGGCGGCAGCGCGCCGAAATATACCGGCAAAAACGTCATCAATCCCATCGCCGCTATCAACGCGGCCGGCATGATGCTGGATTTCCTCGGAGAATCCAAAGCGGGCGCGGCCATCGGAGCCGCCGTCGTGAAAATCATCAACACGAAGATCAAATCCCTCGCCGCGGGCAAGATGGGCTATGGCACGCGGGAAGTTGGTGATTTGGTGGCGGCGGCGGTTTGAAAATCCGGGTGCGCCGGCATCCGGCCGGCAATTCGGGGTGCAGCGTGGAATTCCCGCCGGCAAGATGCCGGCGCTCCATTATGAAAAGTCTGACCGAACATCTCTGGTTTGAAACGCCGCACCGGCGAGATTACCTCAATATCACGGACAAGGTCGGGGAATTGGTGGGCAAAAGCGGTGTGCAGGAAGGACTTTGCCTCGTCAACGCCATGCACATCACCGCCAGCGTTTATATCAACGACGCCGAGGATGGCCTGTTGCACGATTATGATGATTGGTTGGAAAAACTCGCGCCGCACGAGCCAACCTCGCAATACCGCCACAACCGCACCGGTGAGGACAACGCGGACGCGCACTTAAAACGCCAGATCATGGGGCGCGAGGTCGTGGTGGCCATCACGAAAGGCAAGCTCGACCTCGGCCCGTGGGAACAGATCTTCTACGGCGAGTTTGACGGCCGCCGCCGCAAACGCGTGCTGGTGAAAATTATCGGCGAATAAGGTCCGCGGCGATCAGCGTTTGACCCGATAAAATTGTTGCGAGCCGTTCATTGCGCTCACAGCACGGAAATGCCCCGGGCTGGTTTGCGTGATGGTCGCGCCAGTGTCACCGAAGATATCCGAACACCGGCCAACACATTGCAACCCGAAGGCGGATGGGCTGTCGCCGGTATCGCCAGTGAAATCTATTTGCACGTTGCCGTTGGTCAGGGTGAGGCCGGTAATGGATGGCCGAGTGATGAGAACGCCGATCGTTGTCCAGGAGAGCGAAAAATTATCGATGCCGAATGTGTCGCGAGTACCTCCGCCGGTTGCTGGCGAAAGAGCAACAATTCGAATCCAGACATTGGAAGATGAGCCGCTGGCATTCGCGCCGAGGTTGTAAGTCCGGGTCGTCGTGCCGAAGATACCCGGATCGGAATAATCGCCCAGCGTGGTAAAAGATGAAGGCGAATTGCCGACGGCATATTGTATTGTCCAGGTTGTGGAATTCGAATTAGTCTTCAACATGTCCAGGTCGACACTAAACGTCAGATTACTCAGGCCGATGGTGTTAGCAATCTGCAAGACAAAGGCGGCTCCGGGATCGCCAAACGAACCCGTTTGACGGATGGCCAGCGCACGATTGGTACAATTTCCCTGGAGGATTGTGGATTCGGTCCCAAGGAAATTTGTGCCCGAATTGGCCACGGTCGAGGCGCAGTTGCCAAACTCTCCGCCGGTGTCCCCCCACGTCTTGGCCGCGCTGTAATTGGTTGTGACCCCGCCCAAGGTTGCCGCCGTGGCATTGGTCCTGATTGACCAGCCGATCGGGATGCCATTGCTGATAGCGTTGAAATCCTGCGTGTATTTGTCGCCGGTGAGGTTCAGTTGTGCTTGAACGGATTGGTTGAACAATGCCGCGCCGAGAAACAGTGCCGCGCCGCAGAGGTACGAAACGTTTTTATTCATTTTGTTCCTGTTTTTTTGGATTTGAGTTTCGTGTGCGAAGAAAGAAATCTGGCAAGACTTTTCCGCTGTCTGAAACCTTGGGACGAAGTTGTAGTTGTCAGCCCGTGCCCTGAGTAAGCGCCCGCGAAATTGAAGCTGTTCTGACCGACCCCGCCCCGCTATTTCCATTTACCCTCTGAATGGACAAAAATTAACTCAGTTAACTTTTTATTCGAAAATAATGAGCACAACTAACTATAATTCCCCATGACGGCAAGAGGCATTGGTTGAAACTTATTCACAGGTTTTGCACAGCTCGGATTAATGATTGTCGAGAGCGGCCTTGATTGCGAAAATCGGGAATGCGAATGAAAGCGATACTCTGGCTTTTGCTCCTGGCGCTGGCCGTGAATGCCCGCGCGGCGGAGATGATCAAAACCAATGCTCCCGTGGAAGCGACCAATGCGCCTGCCGCCACGAAGTCGGAGGTTGCCGCCATTCCTGACGCGACGCACCAACCGGTCTTCACTACCAACGCGGTGACGATTGCCGGGAAGCGCGTGACCTACGTGGCCGAAACCGGGATGTTGCCGATTCTCAAGCCCGACGGCACGTCGCGCGCCTCGGTTTTTTACGTCGCTTATACGCGCGTTGAGGAAGCTGACACCGCCAGGCGACCGGTCACGTTTTGTTTCAATGGCGGTCCGGGTTCTTCTTCCGTGTGGCTGCATCTGGGCGCGCTCGGTCCGCGTCGCGTCAAAATGAATGACGATGGCACTTTGCCCAAACCGCCTTTTGGCCTCGAGGACAACCGGTATTCCATTCTGGACGGAAGCGACCTGGTTTTCATTGACCCGGTGGCCACGGGTTTCAGCCGCGCGGCGAAGGACGAAAAAGCCGATCAATTTTTCGGCCAGTCCGCCGATCTGGATTCCGTCGGTGAATTCATCCGGCTGTGGACGACGCGCCACGAACGCTGGCTTTCACCGAAATATCTTTGCGGCGAGAGTTACGGAGTCTTTCGCGCCGCCGGGCTGGCGGAGCGCTTGCGTTCGCGTTACGGCATGTATCTGAACGGCTTGATTCTCGTGTCGGGCGTTTTGGATTTTGCCACGATTGATGACGGGTCGGGCAACGATTTGCCGTTTGAACTTTTCCTGCCCAATTACACCGCCACGGCATTTTATTTCAAAAAACTGCCGCCGGACCTGCAAAGCGATTTGCCCAAGGCGCTGGCCGAGGCGCGCGAATTTGCCAAGGGCGAATACGCCTCCGCCTTGCAGCAGGGCGCGGCGTTGCCGGCGGACGAACGCGAGAAAGTCGTCGCCGAACTCGCACGGCTCACCGGTTTGAAACCGCAGGTGATTGAAGACAACCATCTGCGGATTGATAGCGGCGTCTTTCGCAAGCAGTTGCTTCACGACGAGGGCCTGATCCTGGGCGCTTATGACGCGCGCATCACCGGACGTGATGACGACCCGGCCTCGCCGTATCCCGATTTCGATCCGTCCTACGCGGCGACTTACGGGCCGTTCGCGGCGGCGATGAACGCCTATGTGCGCCAGGAATTGAAGTTCGAGGACGATTTGCCCTACGAAATCATCGCCGGCGTGCAACCCTGGAATTACGGCGCGCACAACGATTATCCGAGCGTGAGCGACCAACTCGCCTCCGTGATGAACCAGAATCCCTACATGCGCTTGCTGGTGCTGGGCGGAATGCGCGACCTCGTTTGCCCGCCGGACACAGTGCGGTACGCGCTGGACCACATGCAACTGGATCCGGCCTATCGCACGAACATCAGTTACGCCACCTTTGAAGCTGGCCACATGATGTACGTGAACCTGCCGGACTTGAAGAAATTGCACGGTGTGCTGGAAGATTTTCTTAAGCCGTAGGCCGCATGGCTAAATTGTTGAAAGGACAATTTAGCCTGTTTTAATGAAGGCCAATGTCCAATCATTTTTGAAGGTTAAGTAGAGGTTAGGCGTCCTCGGAGCGCATTTTATGATTCGGCGATTCTTGTTTCTGTTGTTCGGGGTTCTGGATGCTGTGCTGGTCATTCGATTCGGCCCAGCAGAGTTTGAGCAGATCGGCGGATTGAGCCAAATGAGTTTTCCAGCCGCATCGTTGTTTCTGTTGCGGTTGCTTTTCTTCGTGTCGTTGGTCGCATCGGCGGTTGGTTTGTGTCTGGCGAAGAAGTGGGGTTTGATTATTTCCTACATCCAGTTTCCATTCCGGTTTGCCTTTATGCTTTTATCGTTCGGCTTTATTTCAGGTTTGGCCCACCTGCTTGCCGTGCCGAGTTTGTATCGCCCGCTGATCTGCGCAGCCATGATTTTGGAGTGTGGCCGTTTGGTTGGTTCAGTTTGGATTCACTGGACGCCGCGCTGGGGCCGACGGTAAGTCCGTGGCAGCATGATTATTCATGCACGCGGATCAAGGTCTTGATGGCATGATTGCCCGCTGCCATCTGCTTGAACAATTTCGGCAGCCGGCTGAGCGGACATTCGCCGTCCACAAAATCCTGCGCGCGAATCAAACCGGCCTCGATGAATTCCAGTGCCCGCCGGATGGCGCGTGGTGTGTGATGAAAACTCGCCAGCAGGGTCAGATTGGAATAATGAATCAATTCCGTGTCGAACGACGCTTTGGTACCGGAGGGACAGCCGCCAAAGAAATTTACTGTGCCGCCTTTGCGTACCAGTTGTACGGCAGCCTCCCACGTTTCGGGCTGGCCGACGGCTTCAAGCACCGTGTCGAATTGTGTCCTGGTTGCTTTGTGAACTTTCGCAACCAATTCCCGGCCGTCACCGATGTCAATAACCTGTTCTGCCCCCAGTCGTTGCGCGGCTTCCAATCGTATCGTTCGTCGCCCGGCCACCGTCACGTGGCACCCGAGGTTTTTCGCCAATGTGACGAACATCAGGCCAATCGGACCGGCACCGATGACCAGCACGTTTTGGCCGGCACTCAATTCCGCGTCTGCCACTCCCTGGACGACGCAGGCGAGCGGCTCGACGAGCGCGGCGTCGCGGAAATCGGTTTCCGGTTTGAACCGCAGCAGATTTTTTTGGACGAGCCGCGCAGGAATGACAATGGATTCGGCATAAGCGCCGTTCAAGAACAGCAAATCTTCACAAAGATTTTCCTGGCCGCAACGGCAGTGAAAGCATTCACCGCACGGCGCGGAATTGGCGGCTACGACGCGGTCGCCAACAGACCAAGCCTCACCCCATCCCTCTCCCATCGGATGGGAGAGGGTGGCCGAAGGCCGGGTAAGGGGCGCAATTTCCGAAATGACGCCCGCGAGCTCATGCCCGAAGACGGCGGGCGGTACAATCATTTTGGCGTGATAACCACGTTTGAAAACCTTCAAATCGGTTCCGCAAGTCAACGCGGCCTCGACGCGGACACGAACTTCGCCCGGTTTCAGCGGGGGTGGCGCGATGTCCTCGATTTGGATGTTTTCCCGGCCGTGAAGGATGGCGGCTTTCACACGGCCAGTTTAGAAAGCCATGGGATGACTCTCAAATCGAATTCTTTGACATTCGGCCGGGGGGCGCAATTTGACGCCCGCACCAGAAATTCATTGGCCGGCAGTAGAATCGTAGCGCTGGCGTCCTCGCCGGCGGGTAGAAGCGGTGTCCCGCCCCGTGTTTTTGGTTCGCGCACCGGGACGGCTGCCTTCCGAAAGGTACCCCGACCGGCGCTTGTCCGTTTTCACAAGTTGTGCCATATTCGCCCTGACATTCCCGGCCACGCGCAGAACGTGCCGGCGACTGCCTTGGTGACGCAGGGGTTGAAAATCGTGGCGTTCCAGGGCGACTTAACTCAAAGCACCGATGTCAACCGTCGTGGACAAGCAACCTGCGTCGCACAGAAAGTGCGTGCTGATCGTGGACGACGACCTCGAGCTGGCGTCGATCTACCAGCACCTCCTTGAGACGTTCAATTATGAAGTCAGTACCGCCGCCAACGGGAAAGTGGCACTGGGACAGCTTCTCAGCCGGGACGTGGACGCCATTATCTGTGATCTCCGGATGCCGGAACTGGAAGGTGATTTGTTTTACAGCACCATCGAGCGGGTGAAGCCGTATCTTTGCCGCCGTTTTATCTTTCTTACGGGCGCGGCCGATGATCCCAAATATCATTCGTTCCTGGGCCAGGTGAGATCCCCGGTGCTCCACAAGCCGGTCCATCCGGAACGGTTGCTCATGGAATTGCAACGATTGCCGGAGGTCTGAGGCTTTGTCTGTCTCTGCCTGAGATTTGTCTCGAATGCGCACGATTGCCGAAGCCCAGCGGCGAAATTTCATGATTGCGGGAAGGAATTAATCTGTTAAGTTTGACGCTCGTTTTTTTACCGGCCATTTAACCAAAGAAAATTTATGTCACAGCATCGCAGTCTGCGCGCGGCGACCGTATTGGGCGGCAAGCGCAATGTGCTCAAGCGTTTCGAGCGCGTTGAGCTTCTCAAAAAGCGCGGCCAGTGGAAGGAAGGCGACCGCATCACCGGTCTCCGCAAAACCAAACCGGGCGTGTAAAACGTGACGAGTGACAAGTGACGCGTGACACGGAATCCGCTCTTGTCACCTGTCCCTGGTCACATGTCACCGGCCATACGTTTGCAAAAATTTCTGGCGGAAGCAGGGGTCGCTTCCCGCCGCGCGGCGGAACAAATCATTCTGGCCGGACGCGTGCAGGTCAACGGCCAGCCGGTCCGGGTGCTCGGCACCAGGGTGGATCCCGGCCATGATGCGGTGACCGTGGACGGCAAACCCGTCCGGGCCAGGCGGAAACTTTACGTGGCCCTGCACAAGCCGGCCGGCTGTGTTTGTTCGCGCCGGGACGAGCTGGGCCGGCCGACGATTTATGATTTATTGCCAAAGGAATGGCAAAATCTTCACTCTGTAGGCCGTCTGGATTTTAACACGGAAGGATTGCTTTTTTTAACCAATGATGGACAATTCGCCCTGTGCCTGACCCATCCACGCTATGGCGTTGGCAAAAAATACGTTGCAACGATTGAAGGTTGCGTGGATCGGGTAATTTTGGAACGATTCTTGCGGGGCGTATGGCACGCAGGCGAAAAACTCCAGGCGCAGGCGGCGAGACTCATTTCGGCCGGTCGTATGCGCAGTGTGGTGGAGCTTGAACTGGCCGAAGGCAAAAACCGCGAAGTGCGGCGGCTGTTTGAATCGCAGGGATTGGCGGTCAAACGGCTGCAGCGGACTCAAATCGGCAAAATCAAATTGGGCGAATTGAAGCCCGGCCGATGGCGGGCATTGACAGAAACCGAGATTAAAACTTTACTTGCAGAAATATGAAAACGAATTGCTGGTTGATGGTAGGCGTGCTGCTTGCAACAAGCGCAGTCGCGCAGGACAACACCAACGCGGTCTCCCCCGCGACGACCGCGCCGCCGCCCGCCCAGGCGGCGCCCGCGATGGCGCCGGCCACCGGGACTGCGGCGCCGGAGGCAAAACCAAAGGCCATCAAACAAAGGAAACATAAGGCCGCCGCCAGACCAGCCGCGCCGCTTTCCGAACCGACGGTCACGCTGGCTCCCGGCCCGGCGCAAGTCTCCGTCAAGAATCTCACCGCGCGCGGCCAGGCCGGCCTCAAGGGCGAAGTGGTGGCCCATCTCAAGCAAGGCGACACGGTGACGGTTTTGTCCCAGATCAACCTGGAAAAACACAAGGCCAATGAACCGGCGCAGTGGGCACAAATTGCTTATCCGTCGAGCGCCCACGTCTGGGTTTTTGCCAAATACATTGACAAGGCGAACAACACGGTTCAGTCGAAAAAATTGAATTTGCGCGGCGGACCGGGTGAAAACTACAGCATTCTCGGCTCCATTGAACGCGGGACGACGGTGAACATCATCCGCACCAAGGGTGAGTGGATGGAAATCGAACCGCCGACCAGTGCCTACGCCTTTGTCGCCGCGATGTATTTAACCCAAACCGCTCCAGCAACGCCAACCACCGTGGCTGAGCAACAACCGCCGGCCGCCGCCCAGCCGGCCACTCCGCCGGTCGCGCAACCACCGCCGCCGACGGACCGCATTGTATCGCATGAAGGTGTGGTGGGACCAGTCATGAGTCCGGTCGCCCCGACCAAATACATGTTGTACGATCCCGACACGTATCAGACGATTGATTATCTTTACACGACGGCACCGGACCTTGACCTGGGCCGTTATGTCAACATGCGCATCATTGTCACCGGCGTGGAAGGCATTGACCAGCGCTGGCCCAGCAGTCCGATCGTTGCCATCCAGAGCATTCAGGTGGTTTCCACCAATGCCGTCAAACACGTTGACCTCCGAAGCCCCAGACAGCGTGGGAACGCTCATTGACGGACGCGCAATTGCCGCGCAAATCCAGCGCGAACTGGCCGGGCGCATCGCCGCGTTGAAAGGACGCGGGGTGGTACCCGGCCTTGCCTTTGTGCGCGTAGGCGAAGATCCCGCGTCCAAGGTTTACGTGGGGCGCAAGGAAAAGGCCTGCGCCGAACTCGGAATTTCCTCCGCAACGCGCGTTTTGCCGGAGCAAACCCCCGAAAGTGATTTGCTCGCGTTGCTGGAAGAACTGAACGACGATTCGCGCGTGCATGGCATTCTCGTCCAGGCGCCGTTGCCGGAGCAAATCCGGGAATCCGTCGTTTACTCGACGGTGTCGCCGCAAAAGGACGTGGACGGTTTTCATCCGGTCAACGTCGGCAAATTGATGCTGGGCGATCCCACGGGCTTCCAACCCTGCACCCCGGCAGGCATCCGCGAGTTGTTGGTCCGTTCACAGGTGAAAATCAGCGGCGCCGAGGTGGTGATTCTGGGCCGGGGCAACATTGTCGGCAAACCGATGGCCGCGATGCTTTGTCAAAAAGATAAAAACGCGAACGCGACCGTGACGATTTGCCACTCTGCCACCCGCGACCTCGCGGCGCATTGCCGCCGCGCGGACATTTTGATTGCCGCGATGGGTGTCGCTGAATTTGTAAAGGCGGACATGGTCAAGCCAGGCGCGACCGTGATTGACGTGGGCGTTAACCGCGTGAACGATCCGAAGGCGAAAAGCGGTTCGCGGCTGGTAGGCGACGTGGATTTTACCGCCGTCCAGAAGGTCGCCGGTCAAATCACGCCCAATCCCGGCGGCGTCGGCCCGATGACCATTGCGATGTTAATGTCGAACACCGTGCGGGCGGCGGAAACGGTTTTGTAGCGACGATGGGTGTCGCCGGATTTAAAATAAGAAGCTGCGGCGCCCGCCCGGCGCTGCTACCATAAACAGAATATGCAACCCACTCGAATTCTACCTGACTTGCAGTGCTCGCTGGTGTGTGAAGAAGTCCGCCAGGAAGCCAACGGAAATTTTTTCCTGGTCGGCGTTCTCAACTTCCTGCGCGTGCCGCAACTGCCTGTTGTGGCCGGGCGGCTTTGCGTTTTCAACCGCTGGACGGCGGGCATCGGCCAGTTCACCGAAAGTATCAAGTTCATCGCTCCCGACCAGACGACCGTGCTGCGCAAAGGCGAGATGAAATTTGAGTTGAAGGACGCGGCGCTGCACGCCACCAACGTCATGGTTTTTGGCCAGATTGAATTCAAAACCGCCGGAACGTACTTCGTCGAAGTGCTCGTGGATGACGTGATGAAATTGCGCTATCCCATCCCGGTCATTCACACGCCGTCGCCGGACCAAAACCCGCCGCCCAAACCGCCGGAGCCGCCGGAAGCAAACCCGGCTTGACGGGTTCCGGTGTGTCGCCGGGAGCGCCGGCATCTTGCCGGCGGTTCGGGATTTTCCTTTTTAAAAATTCGCCGGCTGGAAGCCGGCGCTCCCGGATAGCCTCAACGCTTTCACGTTTCGGCCATTTCAGGTAATTTATCGCTCCGATGAGTATTCCGGGCGAATCAACTCGCGCGTGGGAGCCGTTCACCCCGCGCGGCGTGGCGGCGTTTGCCGGCGCAGGGCTTGGCCGCCTGTTGCTCGCGCAATTCATCTTCGCGTTGCTGGCTGCGGGTGCGGTCGTCTGGTTCGTTGACAACATCGGTTTCCCGGCGGCAACCGCCGCCATCCAACAATTGCCGCCGGCCGGCGAAATCCGCTCAGGCAAACTGGACTGGCCCGGCCGCTCACCGGAGTTGCTGGCCACCGGTCGTATCCTGATGCTGGATGTGGACCTGGATCACTCCGGTCAAATTGGCCCGACCGCCGACGTACAAATCGAATTTGGCAGGGGAACCCTCCGCTCTTTTTCATTGCTCGGTTATTGGGAATGGCAATATCCGCGTGATTACCTCATCGCCTTCAATCGCAACACCCTGGAGCCGCTGTGGGGCGCCTGGGCGATGGAACTCCTCATCCTGGTCGGGGTGGCGGCGGTGATTGGCTGCCTGTTGAGCTGGTGGTTATTGGCAACCCTTTACTTTCTGCCGCTCTGGCTGCTCGGCTTTTTTGCGAACCGTGATTTGAATTTCCGCCAGAGCTGGCGGCTCGCGGGCGCCGCCTTGATGCCCGGGGCCATTTTGATGGTGGCGGCCGTTTTCCTTTACGGCATCGGTTTCTTGAATCTGGTGTCCTTCAGTTTTATCTTCGGCGCTCATTTTATCATCGGCTGGATTTATCTGTTCGTCAGCCTGCTTTTCGTGCCACGCGCCTCAGTTCCAACCCGCAAGGGCAACCCATTCCGGCCGTCGCGCAAGGAGCGTGCATGAGCTTCACCCGCTTCGTTGACACTTGAGCGACACGCCTCTAGCCTGCCTCCATGTCTCGGCTGCCGTTTGAATTGCTCCTCGCGCTGCGTTATTTGCGGCCCAAACGGACGTTCGTTTCCATCATCACGCTCATTTCCATCCTCGGCGTCGCCCTCGGCGTGGCCGTGCTCATCATCGTCATCAGTGTCATGAGCGGATTCGACCGTGATTTGCGCGCGAAAATTCTCGGCTTCAACGCCCACCTGCGGATCGTGGCGAGTGGTGAAACGATGGAAAGCTACGACGCGGTGATGAACCTCGTTGCCTCCAACCAGAATGTGGTCGGGGTGGCGCCGTATATCCTGGGCCCGGTGCTGATGGAAACGGAACCGGCCGGCAATCAACAGCCGTTCTTTGCCGTTCCGTACGTGCGGGGCGCGGATCCCGCCCGCGAAAATTCGGTGAGCGTGCTGCCTAAAAGCATCATCGCCGGGAAATTCGACCTGAGCCGGCACGGTCTGGTCATCGGCAGCGCGCTGGCCCAAAGCCTGAATCTGGCCGTGGGCGACCGGGTGGCGATTTATTCGCCGGACGAGTTGAAGAAAATGAAGGAGCGCCAGGGCAAATCGAACGAAGAGGCCGTCCTGCCGGATGATTACATTGTCACCGGCATTTTCGATGTGGGTTATTATGAGTACAACTATTCCATCGCCGTCACCTCGCTGGAAAACGCGCAGGAACTTTACGACCTCGGCGGCAGCGTGCATGGGCTGATGGTGATGCTGCGCGATCCCTATCAGGCAGGGGCGGTGAGCAACGAACTGGCGGCCGCGTTGGGGCCAGGCTATACCATCACCACCTGGATACAGGAAAACTGGGCTCTGCTTGGTGCGGTGGGTGTTGAAAAAAATGTGATGTTTTACCTGTTGTTCTTCATCGTCATTGTGGCGGCGCTGTGCATCCTGAGCGCGCAAATCACCTTCGTGGTCCAGAAGACGCGCGAAATCGGCATGTTGAAGGCTCTCGGCGCCACCAACCTGCAAATCTCCGGCGTCTTCCTTGCCCAGAGCGCCATCATCGGCGTGCTCGGCGTGCTCGCCGGCTACGGACTCGGCATCCTGGCTCTGACCTATCGCAATGAATTTCTGCACGTCATGAACCGGCTGACCGGCTGGGAGCTTTTTCCCGCCAAAATTTACGGCTTCAGCGAACTGCCGGCGATCATTGACGCCCGCGACATCCTGCTGATTTGCGGGAGTTCGTTTGTCATTTGCATTCTGGGCGGTGTACTGCCCGCGTGGCGGGCGGGCCGGCTGAAACCCGTGGAGGCGCTGCGTTATGAGTAAATTGGAAAACATTCAACATTTAACATTCAACACCGAATGCTGGAGGATCCAGTTGGCGATGCTTGATAGGGCGTTGAATGTTTCATCCCGTTCCCGCGGAGGCCGGCCATGAACGAGCCTTTGCTCTCCGCCCGCGCGCTGACCAAGTCCTACGTCATGGGCCGGCGCACGCTCGAGGTCCTGCGCGGCGTCAATCTTCAGGTGGCGCGTGGCGAATTCCTGGCGTTGCGCGGTGCGTCCGGCGCGGGCAAAAGCACCCTGTTGCACTTAATTGGCGGATTGGACTCACCGAACGCCGGCGAAATTCATTTTGCCGGACAAAACATCGCGGCGTTTTCCGAACGGGAACTCACCGACCTACGCAACCGCCGGGTTGGGTTCGTTTTCCAGGCGTACCATCTGTTGCCGGAGCTGGACGCCTTGGAAAATGTCTGTCTGCCGGCGCGGGTCGCCCGCGTGCCGGCCGGCCGGGCCGCGGCGCGCGGACGTGAGCTGCTCGCCCGCGTGGGTCTCAGCGACCGGCTGGAGCACAAACCCTTCGAACTTTCCGGTGGCGAACAACAACGCGTTGCCATCGCCCGCGCCCTCATCAATGAACCGGAATTGGTTCTGGCCGACGAACCTACCGGTAACCTGGATTCACACACGGGCGGTGAAATCATCGAATTACTCAAAAAACTGCACGCCGAAAAACAAACCACACTCGTCATTGCCACGCATGATGCCAAGGTGGCGGCCCATGCCCGGCGCGTCTTTGAACTCGCCGACGGCCGCATTGTCGAAGAGTTGCAGCAAAATGACCGTTGAAAACAACTTTTCCGGCGATTAGCTTGCGTCCGCCATGCTTGAAGATCGTGATTACATGCGCCAGTCGGTTTATTACCGGCCGTATATGTCCCTGACCGTGGCGTTGCTGGTCGTGAACGTCATCGTCTTCCTGGTCGAGTGTGTCCTTTCCTCCAACCCAACGCGATTGGTTCCGGACAATCCATTTATTTACAGTTATTTTGCATTGAGTCTCGAGGGTTTGGTGCATGGTTTCATCTGGCAACTGCTCACCTACCAGTTCATGCACAGCGGCCTGTTGCACATTTTCCTCAACTGCTGGGCCATTTACGTCTTCGGGCGGGTCATGGAGGAAACTCTTGGTCCCAGGAAATTTCTGATTTTGTATTTCTCCAGCGGCGTTCTCGGCGGATTGGTCCAAATGCTGGGGGCGCTGGTCTGGCCCAGCCATTTTGGCACGGCGGTAGTGGGTGCCTCCGCCGCTGCGCTCGGTCTGGTTGCGGCGTTCGCCGCTCTTTATCCGGAGCAACAGCTGACCCTGCTCCTGTTTTTCGTGTTGCCAGTAACACTGCGGGCGAAATATCTGCTTTGGGGCACGGCGTTGTTGAGCGCGTTCTGCATTCTTTTTCCGGGTTCATGGCTGGCGGTGTTAATGGGAGGTAACATCGCTCATGCTGCGCATTTGGGCGGCATGTTGATGGGCTTTGTTTTCGTGCGGCAATTCATCCAGGGCCGCTGGTCCTGGCCGCATTGGGGAGCACCGTCGTCACGTCCGGCGGCGCCGCGGGAATTTGCCGTCACCCGGGCGGGCAAGGGCAAGTTCTGGCGTACGGCGGCGGGCGAACCCGACGAGGAACTGTCCACCGATGAATTTGTGAAAAGCGAGGTGGACCCCATTCTCGAGAAGATTTCCGCGCACGGCATCCAAAGTCTGACCGCGCGCGAACGCGAAATCCTCGAAAAGGCCCGCAGCAAAATGGCAAAACATTAATCGCCGGCGCCGGGTTGCCGGGCCGACCAATTTATGCCGCCAATTCTACGCCTGAAGCTCATTGTCTTGCTATACCTGGTTTTTCTTTGCCAGACGGCTTTGGCCGGCATTCCGGAATCATCGGCGCCGGTAAAAATCACAGAAGGCGCGGACCAGCTCGTGATGGAAAACGGCGTCGTGAGCCTCACGTTTGCGGCCAAATCAAAGGATATCACCTCCATCAAATACCGGGTGAACGGCCACGATGGGCAGCTCGGGAATGGCCGGGCCGCCATGTATTTCGACGCCAATCTGGGTGGCGGCGTCCGGCCGGATTACTTTCACCCTTTAAGCCAGCCCGATTCGCGCCTCAGCGTCGTCGCCTCCGGGCCGGATTCAGCGGAAGTCGCGGCCGTGAGTGAACCGGCGCCGTTCTTTCCGTTTCACACGGAAGTCCACTGGATTCTAACGCGGGGCACGCCCGGGTTTTACGTGTACGTCATCTTTAAACATGGTCCGGGCATGGCGGCGGCTTCCCTGACGCAAAGCCGCCTGGTCATCAAAGGTGTTCCCGGCACGCGGATCTTCACCCATCACATTGTGGATGACCTGAGAAAAGGCCCGTTCCCCACCGGCAAAATCGTGGGCACCGTTCAGGACGCGACCTTCCGTTACGCTGATGGAACCATCTACACGAAATACGACAACAGCGCCTTTGTCGCCGATGACCTCGTGCATGGCATGGCGGGGAATGGTGTCGGAGTTTGGATGATTATGCCCGGCCGGGAATACGTCAACGGCGGGCCATGGCACCAGGATTTAACCGTCCACAGGGACAACGTCCTCCTGTGGATGTTCCAAAGCACTCATTTTGGCGCCAGCGCCATCAATCTGAACGCCGATCAGAAGTGGAATCTGTTTTATGGCCCGGCTTTCGTTTATTTCAACCAGGGCGATGCCATAGATGCTTTGTGGCAGGATGCCAAAATGCGCGCGGTCAACGAGGAAACCCGGTGGCCTTACACCTTCGTAAACAATCCGGATTATCCCGTCGCGCGCGGGGCCGTCGTTGGCCGGATAAAACTGAGCAACGGTGACAGTACCCAGGGCGCCTGGGCGGTCCTCGCCCCGCCGGGCACGAACGATTGGTGCCAATCCGCCGGTGGCTACACCTTCTGGACCAGAACGGATGATTCCGGACATTTCGCCATCCCCAGGGTGCGTCCCGGCAGCTACACGCTGTTCGTCAGCGGCGCCAATCAGTTTGTGGACTATCGCAAGGAGGACATCCAGGTGGACCCGGGCAAAATGACCGACCTGGGCACCTTGACCTGGGAACCGGTCGCCCACGGGCGCACGTTGTGGCAGATTGGCATCGCCAACCATTCGACGGCGGAATTCCAGGACGGCGACAACGTGCGCCACTACGATAATTTTATCCGTTACGCTCGCGAGTTTCCCGATGACGTCACATTCACCATCGGCCAAAGCGAGGCCGACAAGGACTGGAATTTTGCGCAGTGGGGCTGGTACAACAGAAAGCCGTACTGGACGATTGTTTTTGACGAGCCGAAGGCGCTGTCCGGCCAGGCGACCCTGACCATCGGGGTATGCTCCTCGTCCAACCGGCGATTGCAAGTGAAGGCCAATGGCCGGGAGATTGGCGTTGTCAATCTCCCCAAGACCGGCGCAGCGCCCTATCGTAGCGGCGGACAGGACAGCAACTACAACGTGTACACGCTGCCGTTCAACGCGAACTGGCTGAAGGCGGGAACCAATGAAATCACCTTGGGCCTCGAAGGAGGGGTTCCCTTTGCCAATCCGGAGGCAGCCCGCCCGGCCCGGATTGGCGCCGTGATGTACGACGCCATCCGCCTGGAAGTGCAGGACTAAATAGTCGAGAGGCGAGGGTCGAGGGACGAGAACTTTTTCTCCAGCACTCGACTCTCGACTCTCGGCCCTCGACATTTTAGGCTCATCGCATGATTACGCGCTATTCCCGACCGGAAATGCGGGCCATCTGGACCGACGAAAACAGGCTCCGGCTCTGGCTTCAAATCGAATTGCTGGCCAGTGAAGCATTGGTCAAGGAAGGTGTCGTGCCGCGCGCCGATTTCGCCAAAATCAAACGCGGCGCGAATAAATGTTTCGCCGACTTGCCCGGCCTCGTCGTCCGCCAAAAGGAACTGGAAAAGACCCTCAATCACGATGTCATTGGCTTCACCACCGCCGTCGCCGAAAAAATCCACGACAACGCCAGCCGCTGGTTCCACTTCGGCCTGACCAGCAGCGACATCATTGACACCGCGTTCGCCGTCCAGATGGTGCAAAGCGCCGATCTGCTCATCGCCGATGTAAAAAAGTTGCTGCCCATCCTCAAACGGCGCGCCAACGAATTCAAATTCACGCCGTGCATCGGCCGCAGCCACGGCATTCATGCTGAACCGACGACCTTTGGGTTGAAGCTCGCGCTGATGCACGATGAATTTGTGCGGGCGTTGCGCCGGTTGGTGGTGCTGCGCGAAGCCGTGGCGGTAGGCAAACTCAGCGGTGCGGTTGGCACGAGCGCCCACCTTTCGCCGCGCGTCGAGTCGGTTGTTTGTAAAAAACTTGGCCTGTGGCCTGCACCGATTGCCACGCAGGTTATCCAGCGCGACATCCACGCCGAATTCATGACCACCCTGGCCCTCGTCGGCGCGAGTATTGAACGTTGGGCGGTCGAGTTCCGCCATCTCCAGCGCACGGAAGTGCTCGAAGCGGAGGAGCCGTTTACCAGGGGCCAGAAAGGCAGCAGCGCCATGCCGCACAAGCGCAATCCCATCACCTGGGAACGCCTCACCGGTCTCGCCCGCGTGCTGCGCGGCAACGCCGTCGCCGCCCTCGAAAACGTCGCCCTCTGGCACGAACGCGACATCAGCCATAGCAGCGTCGAGCGCATCATCTTCCCCGATTCCTGCACATTGCTCGATTACATGTTCGGCCTGCTTACCCGGCTCATGGACGGCCTGGCGGTCTATCCGGAGAACATGAAACGCAACCTCGGTCTGAGCCTGGGCATGTGGAATTCGCAAACCGTGCTGTTGGCGCTCATCAAAAAGGGCCTGACGCGCGAAGCCGCTTACCAACTGGTCCAGGACGCCGCCATGAAAACGTGGGAAGTGAAACACGCCGGCCGCGACGACGCCGATTTCGTCGAACAACTGAAGTCCGACCCTGCCGTCGCCAAACACTTCAAATCCGGCGAGCTGGAGAAACTCTGTTCACTGGGCTTCCACTTCAAGGAAGTGAACCACCGGTTCAAGAAACTGGGGCTGTAATCTCCATTCTCTCCTAGTATGAGGCGGAGCGGAAGAATATTAGCGCCGATCAGCAGTCATCAGTCTCCGTCTTTGCTACGCTTCATGACGGCATAAAATTTTAACCGAAAATTTTCATTTCACCTTTTTCGCGGACGTTTTCGGGACCTGTCACCATACTGTCATCCTGCCGCCATATTCGTGACCGGAATTTCACCATTGTCACGTTTACTTCCGCCGCAAGCCTGTGATTAAGTAGTCCCGACCATAAAGGGGGATAAACAAAACCATAAGGAGAAGAATCGTATGAAAATAAAACTACCTGCTCATCAAACCAACAAAACCATACTGCTCAGCGCCGCCGCGGCCGGCATTCTGCTGGCGGCCCAAACGGCCCCGGCCTTCCCATTCCCGGTGCAACGGGTCGGCGACGTCTTCGTGATCGCGATGGAGAACCATAATTTCACGCAGCCCATAAACATGACCAGCCCGCAGCAGATTCTCGGCAATCCGGCTGCGCCATATATCAACAGTCTCATCACGCCGGGCAACTCAAATGCGGTGCAGGTTTCGTATGCTCTGGCCTACTTCAATGCCGGCATAGGCGTTCACCCGTCCGAGCCGAATTACGTCTGGGCCGAAGCCGGGACGGATTTTGGGGTGCACACCGATGCGGATCCCCGCGCCGCCAACGGCAACACGTTCTATGACCAGTCCGTTCATTTCGCCGGCCTTCTGAATGCGGCGAACATTCCGTGGAAGAATTACCAGGAAGACGTCGAACTGGCCGCTAGAGCATTTTAAATAAAACTATAGCCACACGAGGCAAACCAGTTCCTGGCGTCCTGAGGGGTGACGGTTTGGAGGGCCAGCCCGATGGCCTCAATCAAGGCCGCCTGGGTTCTGGCTTGGACGCC